>Ga0209373_10000435_pt1 | contig 69580 bp, 51 predicted proteins | sample Higcelweek5metaG_FD_187173 | JGI IMG/M metagenome (GOLD analysis project Ga0209373, IMG submission 187173) | Freshwater pond sediment microbial communities from the University of Edinburgh, under environmental carbon perturbations - High... | ecosystem: Environmental > Aquatic > Freshwater >...
TTTCAATTATTTAAAAATACATGAACAGTAGTAATAATATATTAAAATATAAACAAAAAATTAGAACAATGTATTTATTTATTTTATAAAACTACAGAATCCCAAGTATTTATTTAAACGATTCAGTAATTTTTTGATTAAATTTATAAATTAGTATTATAATTTTCTTATTTAAACAGGGGGTTAAATGAAAGAGATTTTGTACAGGAATATCGTTCTGAAGATATTATCTGGAATTTTGTGTATTGGGACATTACATAATTATAGTACCTTTGCTGCAGGTACAATGCGAAATATGACATCAATGCAGATTGTTTATGACATGAAAGCAGGGTGGAATTTAGGAAATACTCTGGACGCATGGACTGACACTGCTACTGGTCTTAATACTGAAACTTGCTGGGGAAACCCAAAAACAACAAAAAAAATGATTGATGCTGTATATGCAAAGGGATTTAAAACCTTAAGGTTGCCAGTAACATGGAAGGCACATTTCGGTAATTCACCGGATTATATAATTGATAAGGCCTGGATAGACAGAGTCGAAGAAATTGTAAATTACGCACTTGATAATGGTATGTATGTAATTCTTAATTCTCATCATGATGAATGGGTGACACTTACCGCATCAACACAGACTGAGGTTACAGCTAAAATAACAAAAATCTGGGCACAGATTTCTGAACGATTCAAGGATTATAGTGACTTTCTGATTTTTGAAACACTGAATGAACCCCGGTTGTATGGTACAACTTATGAATGGAGCGGCGGCACAGCTGAAGCCCGCAAAATACTGAATGCCTATAATCTTGCAATTGTCAATACAATACGCAATAGCGGCGGTAATAATGCTCTCAGGCATATTATGATTCCAACACATGCAGCAACATCAATGGAGATTGCACAGAATGACCTTGTCATTCCTGATAACGATTCACGAATAATAATATCTCAGCATACATATTGGCCCTATAACTTTACAATGAATACAGGAGCAGGGGCAACTACCAAGTGGGGCTCTGCAAGTGATAAATCAGCATGTGATGTTGAGCTTGACAGAATTAAGGCTGTTTTTGTTGATAAGGGAATTCCTGTTGTCATTGGTGAATGGGGCTCCATTGAACGGTCAAATACGCAAGACAGAGCCGTGCATGCAGAGTATTATGCCGGTGCTGTGAGAAAAAGAGGTATGTGTCCGGTATGGTGGGATAACGGTTATGAGAAATCAGAAGGTTTTGCCCTTTTGAGCAGAAGTACCTGCAACTGGGTATTTCCGTCAATTGCTGATGGATTGATAAAAGGAGTTAATGATAATACACCTGTAATTCAACAGGCAGCCAGGGATGTCAATTCTGGTGATTTTGAAATCTCATCAGGAGTTGTCCGGTATTCACTGAAGGGTGCATCAGATGTTTCTTTGTCTGTTTACAATATGCAAGGCAGAGCTGTGTTGAATATTGTAAAGGCATATCAGGCTGCCGGCAGTCATAATACAAAATTACCTGTAAACCGTATTGCTCCGGGAAATTATTTTCTTCAGTTGAAATATGATAACAGCTTATTTACAAAAAAGATATTTTCAACAAAGTAGAAACTTGATTTTGAGAAAAGATTAAAAGCAGTAAACATTTACAGGTGTTTACTGCTTTTAACCTGCGATTTGTATTCATGGCCTTTTTATTACCTCAATAATATGAATCTTTGATGGTTTTAGTACCCATGGCAGGTATGTTCTGTTGATATCAGGCTGTTTGAGCGCATCAGTTTCATGATCTATATAGGTTGTCGAATAGTCAGTACCGCAAAAGTGATCCATGAGTTCATCGGGGCTAAGTTCTCGTGCTGATTCAAGCGGCTTTGATGTTATGAGTGCAGTTCTGGTTGAAATGCGGTCATGATAGCTGAACCAGTTGTGTTTGTCAAGAGTATGCGGCAGCGTGGCAAGCCAGTCGCATCTGTTAGTTTTTGTCGATCGTTTACATATTGATAGACGCTGTCCCAGTATATTAGAAAAAAGAATCGCAGCTTCAGGGTATTTGTGAGCAAGGCAGCTTACTCCATCCGGGGGTATGATAAAATCAGTGTTGTCTGATTTGACATTTACAAATGGGAAACGGAGCCTGAATATGAGTCTGGCCAGAGGATCCGGCTCGTTAATAATGACAGATTTAAAGCGGCGCAGAAATTTCCCTGTCAGGGAATACCCGCTTGACGATCCGATTATTACTATCTGATCAGTACCTGGAGTCCATTTCAATAAAAGTGGTTCAAGTGCTTTTATATACGGGCGCCAGAAAAACAGGCCATATCTGAATGCACGGAGATGGTAGATTATACCGCCGGCTGGATTGAAAATTTTTCTAAGTGACATCAGGACTCCGGTTAAAACTGATTTACAGGTAATTTGCTTGTAAAATACCTATTCATAAAACCTAAATCAAGGTCAGGCTTTACAGTTTTTTAATAAAAGAAAAAGGCAGGTCGCATAACGGCCTGCCTTCAAATAAGCTTAAGTTACAAGTTTTCAGTTACTTGACAATCATCTGCTGCATTGTTCCAAGTGTTTTACTGCTTACACGAAGCATGTAGCTTCCATGTGTAAATGAGTTCATATTAATTGAAAATCTACTCCGGGATGATGCACTATTCCAGACGCCAACTATCTGTCCGGAGCAGTTGTAAAGTACAATTTTAACAGGCTCATTTCCCGAAATTCCAATCTGTGACAAGTTGATTATTAGGGAGCCATTCTTTATTGCCATTGGAATTGACTTTAGTGAGCCTGTCATTGTGAGTTTTGACGGATCTTTTATTGAAAGAGCAGCGCTGTAATCTATATACCCGCCATCAGTTATACTGTAAACTGTCTGAGCCTGAGCAGATACAAGTCGTGCCGGAACATCAGCATCCAACACCACTTTATTCTGTACTGTCGGCATTGCATCTTCAAGCACAATCATATCATTCATCATTAACATTATACGTGCTCCGAACATTGTGTAACTATTCTGATTAAACGGTACAGGCGGGTTGGCTTTAAGCCAATCAATCACAGGCATATCTGCACGTTCATCCGGTGAAGGGAATATATCCGTTGGATTGAGAAGCGGTACACCACTCTTATTATATTTTGCAGCTTCATCATCAGAGATAAAATCCTCTTCAAGTGCCACAAGAGAATATTTTTCATCAATGAATCCAAGAGTGGATGCCAAGGATGACGGCATTACATCTGCAAGCGGAACAAGATGCTGTGATGCTCCTATCAGCCTTGCGTATTGCATTCCGTCAACAAGTTCAATAACCTCTGGTGTTTCTGTAAATGACGTAAGCAGGCTGCTGTCTTTATAAATATTCCAGCGTATCTCTTTTTTCAGCGGCTGTCTGCTATACAAGTGCATTTCAGTGGCTGTGCTGTTATTGTCAAGCACTGCTATTCTATTGGTGTCCAATCCGTTGCCGACAGTGGCATAAACTGAAAGTTTGTCATTATACTTTTGTAAAAACCCCGATATATTGACACCAGGCCAGTAGATCTGATTTACTGATGAACAAACTTCACTGAGATCATCGCTTTTCAGGTACTCACTCAATAAGCCGGCATCAATGCCTGATTCAAGAGTAACATTCGGAAGTGCATACGTATACAATGAAAACAGCTGCGGGCCTGCAGTAAGAATCAAAAGGTGTTTTAATGATGACACGTCTTTTTCAAAAAGATCAATTGCTGCCTTAATCGCATTTTCAAACTCTTTGAGTTCATTTTCTGCATTACACTCAAGATCAAGTTTTTTCGATACCGGACTTAACGGCGGATCAATTATGCTCTGTTTACTCAATGAGTCAAGATAGCTTAACATAAGGTTAAATTCAGAGCTGCCCGATTTGTCAAGATGAAATGAAATTGTCTCACCACCTTCTTTACTGATAATAAGAGCTGCCCGTTTATCTGCACTTTCCAATGTAGACAAAAATTTTTTTAACAGTTTTGACTGCTCAACTATCTGACGGGCATATCTGGCCATAATCTGCGGATGATTCCAGCGCCAGAGTATAACATAGTCTTCAGCAATTGATGTATGTTTTAATGCATCCTTCGCTGACATTGTTGATACATGGCACATCTCTCCACTGAATTCCGGAGTTGAAAATGAGCTGCTGTATATAGTCGAACCATTGAGGCTTTTTGAAATTACAGGTACAATATAAGTTATACTCTGACAACCTGTTCCTCCATATGATAAAAACCCGTATACCTTACTGTCAAGTGCAACGGGTTCCCTGTTTTCAAAGTGTTTTTTGGACTGGTTTGTTTCAACTATATACCCTTCTGCTCCGGCTCCTGTTTTGATGTTGACAGATGCATTCTCTGAAAAAGCATACGGATATACGATTTTATTGACACCATTTACATTAAGGGCAGGAATAAGATACTTTATTCTTACCTGTCGTGTTCCATTGAAAGTTGCTGGAAAAATAGAAATATCATAATTATCCTTGCCCCAGCTGTACTCAAGAAGCACTGGATCACGGGGAGGCGTCGGGCGTTCTGAACTTCTGTCAACGACATTCTCATATTGCTCTCTGGCAGCACTGTCTGTTTTGAGTTTTCCTTTAAGAATTTTTCCGTTATACCATGTAATCATGCTAACAATTGATGAATTAGCGGCAAAATTTATATTTCCTACAATTTCAATTGCATTCTGGAAGGAATCTGGCGCTGTTCCACCTGCCTTGAATTCCCATTCCAGCTCGACATCAAGGTAATCCGGATACACTGTTATATCGAAACGCTCATTGGTGATTGTGGCTGTCCCCTGCCACGGCTTTCCCTGTGTTGATTGACTGCGGAAAACGCCATGCTGAAGACCTATTGCATGTGTTACTGTACATAATAAAAGAACGATACCTGCAAAACAACATAATCTTTTCATAATAACCTCCTCAAGGTAATAAGACAAATAAACATATCGAAACGCTCATAGACGGATTATATGTTTGTGCTTAAATTATAAATCAGGATCGGTCTGCTGATCAATGTAATAGAATAAAAAACGTATTCAAAAGAATACAGTGTAATTGATATGCTGCATTAGCCCTGAGTAAATACTACTTGACTGTAAATAATAAATGTGGAGTATATTACGATAATGTAAATTAAAAAACTGTGTTTAAAATGATGCGGCTAAAAAAATCATTTTAATGCAAGCAGTGCCAGTTCTCTATGATTAACACTTAATGACTGCAGCCTTATAGATGTGAAACCTGCTGCAGTCAAAGGCTCAAACCATTTTGTTTTGTCAACAACCTGGGATAATTCTGTTAATTTCAATGTCATCAGTGCCCCCCGGATTTCAGGTGCCATCTTTGTAAATCTCAGGCATTCTTTGATAACAACCTCAGGCGATTGATTCATATCAGACATAAACCATGTTACTCCGTGGCCGAGATCTTTCTTTCCAGCGAGTGCTGCAGGTTTACGGCAGTGGTAAAACCATGGTCTATTCCTGTTTGCAACAGCATATCGATCTTCTATTTCATTAGGATGGATTATATCAGCCATTTCAGCAGGATCAACACCGATTACAGAAACCCCTCTGTCAAGGAGAGCAAGTACTACTCCGCCCGGCGCGCAGCCGACCTCGACAACTATATCTTTTTTTGTCAATTGAAGATCAAAAAAACGCACAGCCTCTTCAAGTTTGAGCCAGGCGCGTGATGGCGACTTTTCAGGCATGAGTGTTCCTGAATCACCCGCAGGGTCGGGACTTATAAACGGACCGTGAATATGCAGTCCGGCAAAGAATTCATTCTGACCTATCTCGACAACAGTTCCGATACACTGCCCATTTTCCGGACGAATCGCACAGCACTGCGGATCTGAACGAAGTCCTTCCATTTTATGATCAAAGTAGCGCGCCTGATGAATTAATAAATTTTGACCGGTAACGTTTCTAATCAACTCTTCTGCAGTTTCACAGGATGCTGCTTTTCCAAGCGACAGGCAAAGTCTTCGTGCAAAAGCAACTGGTTCATTCAATGATTTATATGTAAATGTTCCATACACCGGGTCTGCTTTAAATGCGACAAAACCTTTTTTCTGATAGCTGAATCGCCAGGGTAAACCCATTGATTCAACTTCGAGCTTAAGAGCTTTTTCGGCACCGCTGTTGCAGAGGGCAAATATGAATTCCGATGAGATATCTTTCGTATGAGTACACCTTTTAAATGAGCACTGATGTTTATTTTTGTACTGAACAACATAATAAATATGTTTATCATGAACAATATACGCAAATTCCGGAGGTATGGTCAAAATAATATGATATCCTTTGAGTAATGCGGTACCAGGTTTTTAATATATTAATGGAATTAGAAAAGTTAATAAAGAAAATATTCTGCTCAATTCCTTCAAAGCTTTGCTTATATTAAATATTGAAGATTGATTATGTATGATAATTTTAAACGTTTAAATCAGATGAAGGAATCTCGATGATGATCAGATTAATAATCGCATTTATGATTTTATGCTCTCTTGGTGTAAGTTCGATTTCTGCTCTGGGTGATTTCACTGCGGATCAATATAAGAAGGCTGCCTGGATGACTACCCGTTTTTATGGCGGTCAGCGTTCAGGAATCGGTCCGAACTGGCTTATTATGGAACATACTAATCCTGAATACAGAACATGTTTTACAAATGATAAAGATGGAGATTACAATCTTCAGGGTGGATGGTTCGATTGCGGCGATCATGTCACTTTCGGCCAGACTTTTTTCTATTCCGCGTATGTACTCGCAAAAGCTTATGAGGCATTTCCAACAGGTTTTCATGATCTCTATCATGGTAATGATTATTCTGATTTTAAAAGCAGCTCAAACTGGGATATCGGTGGCGGTAAACCTAATGGAATTCCGGATATTCTTGAGGAACTGAAGTATGCGACTGACTGGATAATCAGGGCAACACCAAATGGAACAACCTTTTATTCACAAAAAGGTAATGGCGATTATGATCATAAACAATGGGTTACTGCAGGTAAAATGTCTTCTCTTTCCACTGAAGAGGGCGGTGAACCCAGACCGATTACAAAAAATCCCAACGATGGTTCAATGGCTGCATTTGCTGCTGCAACACTTGCTGTAATGTCAAGAGTTTACAAAGTGTGTGACAGCGCTTATGCAGATACGTGTTTACAACATGCAAAAAATGCATATACATATGCTAAATCACATAAAGGACAGGCTGTGGGAGCCGGTGGTTATTATGGAACAAAACCTAATCCCGCCGCTGATTTTGTTGCTGCTGCAGCGGAAATGTATGGCGTCACAAAAGATGAGAGTTATAAATCAGATGTTACCGCAAATATGGGGTCTCTCAAAGACCACTATTATACATTCTGCTATGCAAACTCTGATGATATTGCATATTATGCGGTCGCGACAAATTTAAAAGATTCAACAAAAATGAAGGAACTTAAAACCCTGTTTGTTGACAGATATAAAAACGCAGGGACCGGGGAAGCAGGGCTTGGTACAATTGGTGACGGGTGGGGATTTTTAAGATATCCGGCAAATCAGGCTTTTATAGCAGCTCTGTATGCTAAAGCAAATAATACGACGGATTATGATAATTTTATTTACAATCAGATAGATTATATTCTTGGCAGCAATGATGCAAAAAAATCCTTTGTTGTAGGCTTTCAGGAAGGAACAGTAACATCATCACCAACCCTGCCTCATCACAGATGCGTTTACCTTAATGACAATAATGATATGAAAACTCTTAACGGTATTCCTGCGCGAAATAAACAGTTCGGATACATGGTCGGTTTTACAAAGGGAAGTTCATCGTCGTTTGTCGAGGCTGTTGACAAATATACACAGACCGAAGGCGGCATTGATTATAATGCAGGACTTGTGGGCGCTCTTGGTTATATTTTATCAAAATCTGTACCTGCAGATACCACTGTTATGTTCAACATATCTGCTGTATGCAGTCAAATGGCAACTGCTCCTGTAAAGGGTATTACACTTGCCAGAAATGGTACTCAGTATGTTTTCAGTTCACAAAAAGGAAATAAGATAGCTTCTGTTAAAATATTATCTCTCTCTGGTAAACTCGTTTTTTCATCAGTCAGTAATTGCGGTACTGTAACATGGGCGCATGAAACCAGCCATTCAAATGTGCTGAGCGCCGTGGTGAAAATGCAGAACGGTTCCTGTCACAGTATAAAACTTGTAAATGTCGAATGATGCAGCGGCTGAATTGTCAATGAACTTCTGCCATCTTCTGAATATCAAATTTTCAGATGATGGCTGAAGATTTTAAAATTTGTTACATGTTATTAACTATGTCGCAAGACTTTGTGACTGCTTTTGAATGACCTCAAAATTAAACTCATAGCTAATAAAAACCTGACTATTTTCCACTAAAATGGAAAATAGTCTTGACTTTTATCCATTTTGGTGTATTTTAGTCATATATGAGAAGAACACAAATTGATTATATCCTTAAAGATCTTGAAAAAAAGATGGTGTTTCTTGCCGGTCCGAGGCAGGTAGGGAAGACCTGGCTTTCAAGAGAAATTGCAAGCCATTTCAAGTCGGCAACCTATCTCAATTATGATAACCGCCTGGATCGGGAGATTATAATCAATGAACAGTGGTTGCCTCATACAGAACTTCTTGTCCTTGATGAGATCCACAAGATGCCCGACTGGCAGACATTCTTAAAAGGCATATATGATACCAAACCACAAAGCCTGAGAATACTTGTAAGCGGCAGCGCAAGAATGGACCTGCTTTCACATTCCGGGGAATCACTTGCCGGCAGGTACTTTCGTCACAGGCTTCTTCCGCTGTGTCTTACAGAACTCAAGGGGACAGAGCTGGATGGTCAAATTGATAAAGTTGAATCACGGGGCGGATTTCCTGAGCCTTTACTTGCAGAGAGTGATACTGAAGCCGCGCGCTGGAGGAGTCAGTATGTGGATGGGCTTCTCAGGTATGATATACTTGATTTCCAGCGTATTGTCGATTTCAGGGCTCTCGAGCTGACTGTAGAAATCATTCGTCAGCGGGTCGGCTCTCCATTGTCAACAGCATCTATTGCACGCGATATCGGAACTTCTCCAACAACTATTGCTAAATACATCAATCTGCTTGAGGGGCTGTTTCTTGTTTTCAGGGTCACACCATACTTTCGAGATATTTCGAGATCGATACTGAAAGAGCCAAAGGTTTACTTTTACGATACAGGACTTGTTCAGGGCGACAGCGGAGCAAAATTTGAAAATCTTGCTGCAGTCAGTCTCTTAAAGGATATCTGGGGGAGAAATGACTATCTTGGTGAAAAATGGCGTCTTCATTATCTGAGAACTAAAGAGGGACAGGAGACTGATTTTGCGCTTGTAAAAGATGACAGGATAGTAAAAATTATTGAATGCAAGGTATCAGACAATCATCCGGACAGAAACTGTGTTTACTTTGCAAAAAAATATAATCTTGACGCAGTGCAATTAATTAAGAACCTTCGCAATGATCATGAAAACGGACCTGTGCATATGAGAAATGCTGTAAAATTTCTTTCTGAATTGTATTTGTAAATTAAGGCTGATGTTGATCATATATTAAAAACGAAACTTATAAAGTTTTTAGTTCGATAGGTATTTTTATAAAATCTTTTGTTTCGTAAATATCACATATATCACTAATGTTTCTTATTTGTGAACAGTAAATACTGAAAGAACTGTATGATACATATCCTGCATGAATGAGATGATCCTCTCTTCAATCTGGAAGCTCAAAAGAAAAAAAGATTATTTATTTTCTTAAATTTGATTAATCAGGTACGTACCTCCTAAAAACATTATAACTACCGATACTATTAGTAGTTACGACTGGTCAAAAAAATGACCATGAGTAGCAATCCTCCTTATTTGTTAATGAGAAAGTTTGTAACATATTAATTTTATCAAGTCGATAATAGATTGATAATAAGCAAGTTAGAATAAGCATCTGTATCAAACCTGATCTCAGATAAAAATATCTTGATCAAACATCAAAAATCGGGTATATTAAAAACATACCGATCGGTCGGTATTGGAGGCATATGAGAGATACAAAAGATTTAATCCTTGAAACTGCATATGAGATGTTTCTTTGCAATAATTATGAAGCTGTGACCATGAACAGCATCTGCAGGGAGACAAAGCTCACAAAAGGTGCTGTGTATCATTATTTTCAGAGCAAAGAGGCCCTTTTCAAGGCTGTTGTGGAGAAATTCATGCTTGAATGTGTCTCTGAAATCACGCCTGAATCAATGAGCCTGTTTGATTTTATCGAGTTAAAAATTAAGCAGATAATGGACCGTCGTGAAAGGTTCAAGGCTCTGAATTCAAATCACAGTCCTAAAATGGCATCACAGTACATGTCGCTTCTGGTTGCGGCAAACAGGTATTACCCCGGTTTTGCAGAGATGGGAATAAATTATTTAAAATTAGAATTCGGATTATGGAAAAGCATTTTAGAAAAAGCTATCGAAAATGGCGAGATTCGTTCTCTGATCGATACTGAAATAATGGCAATGAATTTCATTTCAATTCTTACTAATCTTGTTTTGAGTATTATGAAAGGTGAAGCAGAAAATTTTGAGCTTATGGTTGAGAAGCAGCTGCTTGAAATGTATAAAGTTTTAAAGAAATAATTTTTTTTGTGTTAAAACATACCGAACGGTCGGTTTTTTAGGTGTCTGGTCAAGGGATGTTCTTCTGATAGATTCGGCTTAAGGCAATGGATCTGAAAGCCGGCATAGTTTTGTTTAACTTTTTTTGGAGAAATAACATGCAGAAAATTCGAGTAGCAATAGCAGGTATAGGAAACTGTGCAAGCTCACTTGTACAGGGAATTGAATATTACAGAAACCGCAATGCAGAAGATGCTATAGGGCTCATGCATTGGGAAATAAATGGTTACAAGGCATCGGATATTGAAGTCGTGGCAGGCTTTGATATTGACAAAAGAAAAGTAGGGCTTGACATAAGCAGTGCAATTTTCCAGAAACCGAACTGTACAAAGATATTTCAGTCTGTAATTCCGCCAACAGGGGCAATTGTACAGATGGGAAAAGTGCTTGATGGCATTTCCGAACATATGGCAAATTACGATGAAGACTGCAGATTTGTCAAATCAGATGAAAAAGAGCCGACACAGGACGAGGTTGTTTCGATACTCAAAAGGACCGGAGCAGAGATGCTTGTAAACTATATGCCTGTCGGTTCAGAACAGGCAACAAGATTTTATGCAGAGTGTGCACTTGAGGCAGGAATCGGTTTTATTAACAATATGCCCGTATTTATTGCCAGCGGGGATCCTTCCTGGGGTAAACGTTTCAAGGAGAAGAATCTGCCTTTAATCGGTGATGACATTAAATCACAGCTTGGAGCAACAATAACCCACAGAACACTTACAGATCTGTTCCATAAGCGTGGCATTAAACTTGACAGAACATATCAGCTTAACACAGGCGGAAATACAGATTTTCTCAACATGCTTAACAGAACAAGACTTGCATCAAAGAAAATTTCAAAGACCGAAGCAGTCCAGTCTGTTGCTGCAGAGCGTCTCAGCGACAGAAACATCCATGTCGGGCCGAGTGATTATGTTCCGTGGCAGGATGATCAGAAAATCTGCTTTCTGCGGATGGAAGGCAGAATGTTCGGTGATGTGCCGATGAATATTGAGCTTCGACTCTCTGTCGAGGATTCGCCTAACTCTGCAGGCGTTGTAATAGATTCCATCAGGTGCTGCAAGACTGCTCTTGACAGAAAAATAGGAGGCATTCTGTATTCTGCTTCGTCATATTTCTGCAAGCATCCTCCGGTGCAGTTTACAGACGATGAAGCGTATGTAAATGTTGAGAATTTTATAAAAGGAAAAATTGATAATTAATAGTTTACATAATTAAAAAATATAATTACGATTATGGCCTGTCGGCAAAGCCGGCTGGCTCTTGATAAGAAAAAAACAAATTTATAAAGCAGGAAAAAAAATGGCAACTGCATTATTCAATTCAACAGGCACATTTGGTAAAGTCGGTCAATTGGGAAAATGGACATCAGCTCTGTTCCAGACTGGTGTTGTAACACGAATTTTCAATGCAAAACCGATATGGGCCCAGCTGAAAATCACTGAACGCTGCAATCTCAGTTGTGGATATTGCACAGAGCATAATAATTGCGGCAAGCACGTTCCATTAGAAATTGTCTTGCGCTGGGTTGATCACTGCCGTAAGCTTGGTGTCAAGCATATTGAGTTCATTGGCGGCGAACCGCTTATGCATCCGCAGATTTTTGAAATGCTTGAATATGTAAAAAGTCTGAGGATCAATACTGGAATGACGACGAACGGTTTTCTCATGGACAGCACTGTTGCAGAGAGGCTTGTAGATAGTGGTGTCACACGGTTGCAACTATCAATGGACTGCATTGAAGAGAACAGTGTAACAAAAAAAGCATTCAATCTGCTTAAGCCGCAGCTTGAAATAATTAAAAATCTTGATATATGGGTACATGTCAATTCAGTAATTGTAAAGGAAACTGTGTATCAGGCCTATAAACTTGCAGAGCTGCTCTTCGGACTTGGAATTCCGGTGGCATTCTCACCTGCGCACGACAGGGGAGTGCTTAAAATTGACAGTACAAATAATTCAATCATTTCTTTTCTTGACTGGCTTGAAATAAAAAAAGATTTCGGAGCTCCTGTAAATATGCCTAATTTCCTGATTAATTATTATAGGGAACTTTTGTCCGGCAGAGAGGTTTCATGGTCGTGTGAAGGTGGATGCAAGGCATTCTATGTAGACACAGAGGGAAATTTCCAGGTCTGCAGCCACAAACCTTCTGAAGTCAAATTTGAAGATGTGGATCAGGCTGTTCTGAGAAGCAACCATTGCCATAAAAAGGGATGTGAGAAAAAGTGCGGTGTATCATGCATGATAATTAATTCGATGCCTTTTTCAAGACTGGATTATGTGGCAAAAGGAGAATTATTCAATTCAAACAAAACTGCTGTCTGTGAAATCGAAGCAAGGGAACAGATTGCGTGAAAAAGACACTGAACAGGCTCTTTTCAGATAGTTCCGTGACTGCGTACTTAAAATGGATGACACGGAACCGCTATCTTATTATTGTATTGTCAATAATTGTTACGGCAGTCGCTTTTTTTATTGATAAAGGTATTGGAGTTGACAGCAGCATAATGGGGCTGTTGCCGGAAAATACTCCAAGCATATTGCGTGTAAAGGCGCTTGAAAAGAAGACCGGAGGACTTGGCGATCTTATAGTAATGATTGAATCGCAGGACAGAAACAGAATTTTTCAGGTCGCAGATGAATTGCGTGATACCATAAGGAAACTGAAATGGGTTGATGATGCCGATTACAGGATAAATGATTCAATATTTATGGAAAAGAAACTTCTGTTTCTCGACACAACTGATCTGCGCGGGATTTATAACAGAGTTGATAAATATATCAGTGGAAAAAAACAGGCTGTAAACCCGCTTTTTGTCAATCTAATGGATGAAGACCCTGCTAAACTTGACTTCAGTGATATCGAAGCAAAATACAGCGCTGCCGAAAGCTACAGGAAAATAAACATAAGTAAAGATGGCGGAATGCTGCTGCTTGTAATTCATCCGAAGGGATTGACAAGCAATATGTCATTTGCGAGATCGATATATTCAGAGCTGAAAACACTGACAGACAATTATTTGTCTGGGAATAATATAAGCGGTGTAAAAATCAGTGTCGGCGGAACATATAAAAACAGAATCAATGAATACGATACAATAATTCATGATCTTGCGTCAGGAACTGCCATCGGTGTGGCACTTATTCTTATAATACTCCTTGTTTACTTTAAAAGGGTAAGCCTTATAATATGTGTTCTGCTTCCGCTTGTAATGAGCGAGGCCTGGACTTTCGCTATTACAGTACTGTCAATTGGAAACCTGAATCTGATAACAGCGTTTCTTATTATAATACTGTTTGGTCTTGGAATTGATTTTGGCATACACATGACAAACAGATACATGATCATGAGAAAAGAAGGGCTTGATCATCTTAATTCACTCCGGGTTGCCATTCAGACAAGCGGTCGCGCTTCACTTACCTCCGGCATGACCATTATCGTTTCATTCTACATGCTTACATTCAGCAATTTCCTCGGGTTTCGCCATTTCGGATTTATTGCAGGTACAGGAATACTTCTTGCATATATAGGCTACATGTTGCTGCTGCCTGTGTTCATAACTGTCGCTGATGATATTATGAAAAAAACACGGTTGAATTTTGGCGCACATGCTATGAGTAAAAATACATCTTTGACTGTAAATGTAGAATTAACAAACAATAAGAAGTCTGATTCTTCGGCTGCATGGATTGTACTGGCTATTATTGCAGTTATTTCAGTAATAAGTATATGGAAGCTCTCAGATGTTGCATTTGAGTATGATTTCCGGAACCTGAGATCGCAGATACCCGCTACACGTGAATTCAATCAGAAAATGCGGCAGGTGTTTAGTGAAGCCCGCGATCCGGCAGCAATACTTGTAAGCAGCAGGCAGGATGCAGAGGATATAAGGCAGCATTTGCAGAGCAATAATCTTATTGGCGGATCATCTCCTCTTGAAAAGGTAAGATCAATAGATGACCTCATACCTGAATGTCAACCTCAGAAATTACAGATAATAAAGGATATCAGGGATCTTATCGACAGGAACGCCGGTGCTGATGAACTTTCAGGTGAAAATGCAGTCAGAATGAAAAAACTGCTTACTGATTCTCCATTGACAATTAATGAGATCCCGCCTGAAATAAGAAAACTCTTTCTTGGAAAAGATGGAACAGACGGACAGCTTGTATACCTTTACCAGAGAGAATCTCTTCTTGACCTCAGAAATGCTGAAGAATTTGCTGATGCAGTCGGGACAATAAATTTAGGAGACAAAGAATTTCACGCAATAAGTGAGCCGCTTGTTTATGTTGACCTGATAAAAATACTCAAGAGAGATTCTGTAATAGCTATAATTGGGGCTTTTCTGATAATAGCATTTATTGTCTGGTTTGATTTCGGAAGCGTGAGGGCAACAGTAATCATATTATTGCCTCTGTGCATAGGTATTCTGTGGATGCTCGGTATTATGGGCTTTTTATCAATGAAGCTCAGTATTTTCAATATGGTCATACTGCCAAGCATTCTAGGACTTGGTGTTGATGCGGCAGTTCATATTTATCACAGGTTTAAGGAATCAGGATGTTTACAGGTGAGAACAATACTAATGCAGACCGGCGGACCAAATGTTGTATGTACGCTTATTAATCTTGTAGGTTTTGGAGGTATTATTACCGCAAACCATCCCGGTCTGAGATCCATTGGAGAGCTTGCTATAATCGGAATGAGTACATGCCTTGTTGCATCACTGAGCGTGATTGCGGCAATAATTGTCGCCTCCAGGAAAAAGACGAAATAATGAAACATACAATCAATAATAATACGGCTGATGAAACTGGGCTACTTGTTTTTGCAAAAGCAGCCATAGAATCAGCAAAAAAGAATAAGAAGACAATACATACAGCATTCAATGTACTGTGTTTTATTCTGCTTGCGTTTTTTGTATGGAAATTCAGAATCGCATTGGTTGACGCATTGAAATTGTCAATTGGTACAGGCGTAAAGTTTTTGTGGCTTCCGCTTCTTTTTATAGTATGGAACTGTTTTGCAACACTTGGATGGCAGTGCATCATTAATGCTGCCGGAAAGAAAAACGAAACATCATTTCTGAAGCTTTACAGTTTAAGAGTACAGGGACAGGCTCTGAATATGGTCCTTCCTGTATCAGGTATTGGCGGAGAGGTACTTAGAGCCGGGAAAGCATCTGGAAAATCGGGGTTTCAGAAAAGTGCACTTGCAGTAGGCACTGATAAGATTGCGGATGTAAGCTCAGATGCACTGCTCACATTTGCCGGAGTGATAATTGCCCTTCATTATTTCACAAACAGAATTCTGTTTTCAATTGCAGCTGTTATCCTTGTCGCTGCAATAATTTTGTGTATTGTATTCTGGAGAAGAGTTCTCAGAAAAATGACCAGCGGAAGATATTTTAAGAAAATACGCACACAGATTCTCGCAATTACTGAGGATAAAAAATATACAGTAGCATATTATAAATCATTTGCGTATCATCTGGCCGAGCATATTCTAATGGCATTTGAGATATTCGTAGCTGCAAAGCTTATCGGCGTGAATCTCGGATTTGCAGAACTGTTGTTTGTAAATTCAATTTCATCCCTTTTCAATATTATGTTTGTTGTTGTTCCCGGTCGCATTGGTTCCTTTGAGTGTTCTCTTGCATATGCATTCAGTCAACTCTCACTTACACCAGGTGCCGGAATATCTGTGGCTCTTGTCAGAAGAGCTCGTCAGCTTCTTATTTGTCTGGCTGGGATGCTTCTTATATTTCTTAAAGAAAAGAGTGGAAGAACCGATGAACAGAAACAGGAAAATAAAGATTCTCTATCTTATTCCTGCTGAGGGTTTTGGCGGGGCGGAAAGACAGGCACTGCATCATATAAGGCATCTGCCGCAATATGGCGTTGAAGTAATTGCCGTGAGCGGTTCTGGAAAGAGGGTTTACGATAAACTCAAGACTGATGGTATTGAAATACTGTTATGTAAAGATTTCCCGCAGGAGTTTGGAAAGCCATTTTTCTTAATACCTTATGTCAGGTACATTTTTCATACGTTTGCGGCTTATATGAGGGCATTGAAATATTTACGAACAATTATAAAACATAATGAAATAGACCTGATTTTTGCAAGCCGCGTTGCTGGGTGGCTTCTTGCAGGGCCTATTGCGCTGCGCTACAGATTGCCTTGTATATGGAGATTTGGAAGCAGGGTACAGGGAAAAGCTCTCAGAGTGCTTCTGTTTCTGGCAGGCTATATTTTCAGGCCGGCAATGGCTGTAGCAAATTGTAAATCAGTTTACGAAACTGTAAAGGATGTTGTGAATGTACCGTTGACAGTGATTCCAAACGGAATAGACACCGGGTATTATGCCGAGGGCAGGAGAACTTTACATTTACATGAAAAGCTTGGGCTTGATCAGGATGCCCTGTTAATCGGTCTTGCTGCGCGTCCGTCTCCTGACAAAGGTATGGATTTTCTTGCCGATGTCGTGAAAAAGGTTACAGAAGAGAATGAATCGGTTCATTTCTGCATTGCCGGTGAATTCGGATGGCGCCGGCATATTGAAGATGTGTTCAATAAAAAAGGGCTGCAGGGAAAAGTATCTTTTCTGGGTCATGTTGACGATATCGTATCGTTCTATACTGAGTGCGCAGTCATGATATTGACATCAAAAGAAAAATCAATAGAGGGCTTCTCAAATTCGCTTCTTGAAGCGATGTCTGTTGGAAAACCAGTGGTTGCAACAGGATGTGGCGGAACAGCTGAATTTGTAATTAACCGCAAGACGGGCATTATTGCAGACGTCAATGATTCGTCCGGGTTTGCATCTGCAGTACTTGAACTGCTTGATTCGGAAAGCCTGAGAAAGGAACTCGGCAGAAATGCAAGGGAACATGTTATTGACATGTATTCACTGAATCAGACTATCAGGCCGCTTTCAGAATGTATAAAGGAAACAGTTGATAAATATCAGGCAGGACGTGTTTTTGGTACAGAGAAGATAAATTGCCGCAACAGCGGTTTAACGGAAGAAATTGAATTCAATTGCAGATAGGGCTTTGAAAAGAAAAATCAATATGTCAATTATCAGAAGAATAATAATATTTGCATGTGCAATGCTCGTCTTTTGTGTATTTGCAGATGATATGAATGTAAAATGTGTCAATACAGAATCTGTCAGTGACGGCTTTCATGCACGCCAGGATATTAATGACAGAAGAGAAAAAAGATCTGTCAGAAAAGAAAACCATTGTCAAACAATATGGGAAGAAGAAATCGTACTTGACTCCATGGAGATTGTAAAACAGTTTTCAGGAAAAGGGAATTATTATACGCTTGAAACCGAGAATGATGTGAGATTTTTCAGGGCACACTATGTTCCATCCCAGAAAGTCTCAAGACTGGGATATATGTTCAGCGATTCACAGATGCCTGTCGAGAAAATATCATGGAAATGGCGTTTAATAAAGCCCCCGCTTGATGCGGACGAACGCGTAAAGGGGAAAAATGATTCAGGTGCCGGAATATATATGATTTTCAAGGATGGAATGAGGACATATATAATAAAATATGTATTCAGTACAGTTGTTCCGAAGGGTACGGTTATAAGAAAAGATCCGATGTATCCGGTGCAGCAGATGAACATTATTGTCGCTGATACGTGGGATGCCTCAAAAAAAAATATGTGGGATACTATAAATGTTGACATCTGCCAGGAGTTCAGGCGGGTTTTCGGAACAAGGAAATGTCCTCAGTTAAGGGGTTTTGGAATATTGACAGATGGTGATGAGACGAACAGCGAGGTCGTTGCAGACTATAGCGGTTTTACAATTAAAGGGAGCATAAGGTAAATGAGACGGTCCATAATTTCATGTACAATAATGCTGACATTGATTGTTGCACAGACAGAAAAAGCCGTAGCTGAAGAAATCGTAATTGATGGATTACAAACATTTGTTTGTATAGGTATCGAGCGTGACCCGCGTTTCAATGAAAAAAAATTTTTAGTTGACAAAACAAAACTTGACGAAAATGCCCTGAGAAACAGCCTCATTATTCCTAAGCTTGAGATCTCCGCAATGGCTGCGCCTGCGCCTCAGTATACAATAAAGCAGAATAGCCTGGATCAGTCTGTAGGTGAATATGATTTTTCGGAAATGGGACCATTTTTAGGCGGGGAAATCAAGCTGCTCCAGCCACTCAATTTTCGAAGGATGAAGAACGGATTGCGTGCTGCATCGAAAAATTATCAGATGTCAGTGTACGATTTTGAAAAAGCACAGGTGGAAGAGGAGGAATTCCTTCAGGAACTGTATTTTAAATATCTATATGCAAGACATATGGTGTCTGTTGCGCAAGAGATAAAACATCAGATTGACAAAGCAGTTGATACAATCCAGAACGCGCTCGACGAAGATGATGAATCTGTTTCCCAGAGTGATATGCTTGAGCTTAAGTGCAGCATGTTCAAAGTAGAGGATGGCTGCTATCAGGCAGAGTGCGGATTAAAGGTGGCCTCTAATGCAGTGGCATTCACTCTGCAGACTGACAATTGCATATTTACAGATACTGTTTTTGATCTCAGGAGTGATCCGCTTCCAGTCATAGACTCTCTTAAGGTCAAGTTGATTCTCAACCATCCGGATCTGAAGAAACTCTTTGCTGCGCTTGAGGCACAGAAAAAAATTGTGTCTGTAGCATCCGGTGAACTCTTTCCTGATGTGTTTGTCGCGGGTAATCTTAAATTATCAAAAGCATGGAACGACAAGGGTAAAAACGGCAGTACAGATGAAGATATACGCAGCCCTTACAACAAAAAAGAGGGCTCCTTTGGAGTAGGATTGAGGTACAATCTGAACCTCTGGGCTGCAAAAGACAAGTATAAAAAGGAGAAACTCAATCTGGAGGCACTGCAATGCAAGGCCGCATATGCAAAAGAAGGCCTGATAGTTGAACTTGTCAACCAGTATGAAAAGGTCTGCATGAATAAACGCAGGGTTTCAAGTGCAGAATCAGCATTCAAGGCATCTGAGGCGCTCCTCAAGAGTGCAGCTATGAAATACGATATTGACAAAAAAACAATACGCAGTCTTGTGAGCGCATTTGAAAAGAATATACAGGCGAAAAAGGACTATTATGAATGTATTCTTGATTATAACATCTCTGTTGCAATGCTATATTGCAATGCCGGATTGACTGTCAATGACTGGCCTGTAAAGTCCTGAAAAGTAAACTGATATGTCAATACATAGACATGGGGGAAAACAATGATTCGTCATGCTTATATCTTTCTTGGAATATTTATGCTTGCAGCTTCTGTATCTGCAGATGATCCTGTCAAGACAATCATCATGGAAAAGGACAGAGAACTCAAGGTTGCACTTGACAAATATAAAACAAATCCCGGAAATTCCGGGCGTGACAGTGTTGTAAAACTTATAAACAGCATATTCGATTTTGACTATATGGGACCAAAGGTTCTTCCGAAAAACGTGTGGGATTCTGCTTCTGCTGCTGAACGTATTGCGTTTGTAAGGGAATTCAGGCGCATGGTGGAATTGTCATCAGTCAATAAACTGAACATCTATCAATCTGATTCCGTATTTTACAATGATGCAGTCATTTTAAATACAAAGGCTACTATTGTATCCAGAGTGTGGTATAAGGGAAAAAGCATGCAGATGACATACAAAATGGTAAAAATCAATGGGGACTGGAAAGCCTGGGATCTTCTTATGGATGATTTGTCAACAATAAGGACCTATAGGGAGCAGTTCACTGAAATGCTGAAAACAAAGACTATTACAGATCTGACGGAAATTCTGAAAAAGAAAGCTGATGAATTATCAGGAAATAAATAGTCAGTTTTAGAACATATCACCCGGTATTATTGATTAAAAATCAATTTTTGTCAATTATAGGGTGATATATTCAAAAAAATGCTATAAAGCGCAGATTAGAAGAGAACTGAAGCTGCACTGCCGTTTTTTCCAGGTAGAGAAAATCTTTACATGATAGAATAGACATGCGTGCAACTTCATAAAACCAATGGCGTTTTCTGCTACGATCAATTGTGAAATGCATATTTTCACCTTTCATAAGCTCGCGACACCATGAACATTCAGTGTTGGTAAATTATTACCAGCGCTGTTCTCTTCTGCCGCCACCACCGTTTCTGCTGCCGCCACTGTCGCGTCCACCACGGAAACCGCCACTGCCGCCACTACGGCTTCCGCCTTCAGTTTTCTCGCGTGCAATGTTAACTGTGAGCGCTCTGCCATCATATTCCTGATTGTTAAGAGCTGCGATTGCATCATCAGCGTTTTCCATTTCAACAAAACCAAAACCGCGTGATCTGCCGCTCATTGAATCGGTGATAATCTTAACAGATGTAACTTCACCATACTGTGCGAACAGTGTCTTCAAACCATCTTCTGTAGTTCCGAAAGAAAGGTTACCTACATACAATTTATTAGCCATAATGGCCTCCTTTTAAGTATAGAAATATCAGTAAATGCCACCCGGCAATCCTGAATTGTTTGCTTTTTTATTGATAATTTTTGCGAATAAATGCCCGTTAGAGGCGCTTTACTATATAAGATACGGATAATCAGCGCTTGTATATCTTTGTTAGAGGTTCGAATTCTCAGGATATAGTCGGAAGGGATGCGGTAACATTAATTTTTGGGAGAAACTCGTCAAAATATTCTTAATCACCATTGTGCAATCAACTTACGATCTCTAATAACCTTATCGGATTATCAATTGATAATCTGACTACCAATTCATTCAACCGGTACATGCAACTACTTAAAACTGAAAGTCAACTTTAAACAATACGTAATAAATACCAGTAAATGACTACATTATTGGCTAATATACATAATTTTGGAAAAAATGTGTAAGAAAAAAAATTAAAAGAGAAAAAATGTAACAATTCAAATATCGCATCTGCAATGAATCTATTTAAAAACATAGATTCTTGAAGTTATTTATGAATCTATGTTTTTAATTTTATCTCAATTGCTAAAACTAAAAGCAGGAAAACAGTTGATTAAATTTTTGCTGCAGTCGGAAGTACAATTTTAGGTTTATCTTTACTTTTTCTAAATAAAAGCAGCTTTCTTCCAATAGACTGAACTGTTTCAGCTTTTAATTTCTCAAGAATCTCTGCAGAAACATCTGTCTTTGTAAGATTTGAATTTTCAAGTACATTTACTTTTATCAGCTCATGATCATCAAGCGCTTTTGAGATACTTTCTATCTGTCGTTCATTCAGGCCATCTTTGCCTAACTGAAGAACCGGTCTCAATGCATGGCCGAGACCTTTAAGGTATTGTCGCTGTTTTGCTGTAAGACTCATTATCACCTCATAATTAAATTTCATTTTTTCAATATAATTTCATATCTATATTATATTATAGTCCTTTAAGTTCCGGCCACTCTCACTTTAACCAGTGATGGAATGAAAGCAATGGTTTAGTAGTGGAATATGTCGAACATTTTCAGGATGCTGGGAAAATATATTCTGCTTTAATAGAACATGGCAGTTACTTTTATTAATAGATCTGTATGTTGGGAGATTAAACTGAAAACATGACTAAAAGTATTATTAATTACTTCAGATTCCTATGCTTTTTAAACAAAGAATCAGAAAATAAGGTGAAATATCCGGTATGAAAAGAAACATAAAAGAAAAAAACAGTAATTGGGTAGGACTTTCTAAAGGAAACAGTACCGGTACCAGACTGTTTATATGGGTTATCAGCAGAGTGGGGATTATCCCTGCATATTTTATTCTTTTATTTGCTGCTGCGCAGTATACTCTGATTGACAAAAAAACAAGGGCGATATTGCAGGAATTCAGAAATGTTATCGGGTTGACTTGTGGCATCAAGGAAGTTTATTATCATTTTTACAGCTTCGGAATGTCTCTTATTGACAGGTATGCATATTTACTTACAGGCAAACAATTTTTTACATTTGATACAAAAAACGAGGATGTAATTGAAAAAGAACTGAAAGCCGGAAAAGGTGTGATATTACTGGGAGCACATTTAGGCAATTGGGAGCTTGCCGGAAAGCTACTTCAGGGAAGATTGAACGCTAAAGTCAATTTTTTAATGTATGACGGCGAAAGCAGTGCTGTAAAAGCTGCTGTTCGTAAAGCGACTGATAATCGTCAGGCAAATGTTATTTTTGTCGGTAATGACAATGTTGATACTTCCGTGGCACTTGTAAATGCATTGCAAAATGGAGAAATAGTCTGCCTGAACGGGGACCGGGTACTTGAAGATCAGCGGTATGCAGATGTGTCATTTATGGGCAGGAGTGTTAAATTTCCTGCAGGGCCCTTTATTATCAGTGCTGTCACGGGTGCACCGGTTATTCCGATATTTGCTGTAAAGACTTCCCTGAAGCATTATTCATTTTTTGCATATAAACCAATAATGTCTGATCTGTGTTCACGTCATGAAAGAATGACCCGTATAAATTCAGCTGTTGAATCATATGCCGCGATACTTGAATCTGTTGTACGTAAATACCCATATCAATGGTTTAATTATTATCATTTCTGGGGTGACATAAAAAACCGCAGTAAATGAAATTCTTTTTTTATTTATATAAGAATTATTGCGAAATCAGCAATATGTTCTTATATTGAATAGGTCATCAACTGTTTTTATTGATTAATTTTATCTTTTTTTGTAAAAATAACTTGCAATACATTGATTTTAAACAATTACTGATTAACTTGCACTAGAGCTGCAAATGATACCTGACATGAAAATTGCATTTATTTATTAAGCCGGATGGGAAAATTAAATTGAGAAAACACATGATTTTATTTGTAGTTATGTTATTGTATACTGTAAATAGTTTCGGGTATGACAATCATTTTGAATCAATTCAGAAGAATCTTGTTGAACAGCGTTATCAGGACGCCAAGTATGAATTACAGGCAATTTTATCACAGAATCCATCCGATATTGAAGCAATGTACCTTCAACTTGCTGTATGGCAGACTGAAATTCTCGACTATGAATCTTATCACATATACGGAAAACAGTTCATTGCAGCTGCAGACAGTATAAAAGATGTTCTTGAAAAAAAACTTGAAACACTGCACGGCAAAGATTCGGTATTATGTCTGTTTTATCTGGCAAATATTTATGGTGGTATCAGTGTGATCAAGGCGAAAACCGGTGAGTGGATTGAAGGGGCAAAGAATGGAATGACCTCCAATTCTCTTTTTAAACAGGTACAAAAATATGCTCCTGATTTTATAGCTGCCAATCTTGGTGTAGGACTTTTCAATTACTATTTCAGCAGCAGTTTTAATTGGGTACCTTTCACCGGTGGAAGAGCTGATGATGGGCTTGCAGCTATAGAAGAAGCGACAAAATCTGAATTTCCATTCAATTATGCGGCTAAAAACTCATTGTGCTGGATATTGATAGATCGTCAGGAGTATTCGCGGGCTGATTCAATTGCAATGACTGTATTGGATGAATATCCGGGAAATACAATTTTTTTACGCATACGGTCAATTATTGATTTACGTTGTCATTCCTATAAGAATGCAATTGTACATGCCAATCAACTGCTTGCTTTAACAAAAGAACGTGATCCGAAGAACTGGTCTGATCTTATTGCCGCATACTATATTCTCGTTGAAAGTTATCATATGAGCGGTCATGTCAATGAATCGATTGCTGCAGCAGATACAATTCTTGCTGAGAATATACCTGAAACATATCTATCGATTCCACATATAAAGAAAAATCTTAAACGGATTCGGGATATAAAAGAGAAAACGTGTGAGAAATAATATTATCAGATGTATTGTTTTCCTGCTATTGTCAGTAACACTTCTGTTTGCATAGTATGCTCCCAATGTGTCAATAAGTCCTGAACTGGATCAGCTGATTTACTGTCTTTCTGCCAGATAGAAAATTGCTATTCCAGACGGTTTGTATTAGCGCCTTGTAAACTATGACGCATTAAATAGTTTTTTCAGCAGCTGATTAGCTTCATTCACTGGGTCGTCTGTCGCTCTTTGAAAAGAGTGATCTTGAAACAGCAGAAAAACAATGGGTTTACACGTAATAAAGCTCGCTGACATGGTGACAAACGGGCTATTCATATTAAAGCAGATCTGGAGCTCTCTGGGGATATTAACGGCACAATGCGTGACAGCAATGATGCTGCAGTAAAAGGGTTACTGTCACCTTCACTTAAAGGCAATATCGGCAAGCAGTCGTTTTATTCCGGTCCTGATGTCTTGACAGAGTACCGGTCTGATACAATATTCAAAAGAAGCACATATCGACCCTATGATGGTGTGGCTTAATGTATACGGAAGATCAACTGAAGAAACCAATATAAGATCGTCAGATATACCTCTGGGTGGAATAATATATAATGTCGGCCGTGGAATAAAGCTTGAAACTGCGATTGACCGCCTGAGATACAGACCTGCCGTTTATTATCCACTGACACTTTCAGGGATGACACCGCCCATTACATATGCAAGGGCAATACTTGACATGGAGATAGTTGAATATTCACATGGTGCAGGAATACTGAAAAGTCAGAAAAACCTTAATTAATATATCTATTCGCACCGGCTTGATTTTAAAATTTTCAAATCTAAACTTCAGGCCGGAATTAATGAGGTGATTGTAACCGGTTCTGGCACAGCTTGGAATCTTGGTGATATAACCGTGTCAATCCTGCTGATACCGGTATGGAACGAGGGTGGGAGTGGGCTTATCTTATTCCGTCTGTTCCATTCAAATTTGTGGAACATTATGCCGGAGATCGCGATAATGCCACGCTTTCATTTGACTTTACATTGTGGTATCCGGAAAAATTCCGTTGGTATGGTGAGTTTTTTCTTGACGACATACTCAGTCAGCTGACGTACAATAACTGATGTGTTTCAGTCTGAAAACGAGGGTTCTACCGGATTTCACGATTCAGAGATTAAAGAGTACCTTGGTGATGGAACTGTGTGGAAACCCATTCCTGCTTTAAAATGGCCATATTATTCATCACGACTGTTCAGCCTGCAATGTGAGTACTTTGTAGAAATTGTCAAGGGAGAGATCTCCAATAAAATCAGATTATGGGGCGGTTTTCATTTTTAACAATGACAAATTGTAAAATAATATATGACCTGTATGGCTCTGTATGTCTGCAAAATAAATAATACTTGATTATTGACAATGAAACCTAATTCTTCAGTTTCTTTTTCATATATTAACAACACAACTCTCAAATCAGGTTATATCAGTATAATAATGAAATGTAAATATATGAATCCTGCTGCGATTTGTCAAAATTTCTCCATCCGCAAAACATTATAGATTAAAGCAGGTATATTCCTGCAGATGTTTATTTATCAATCTATGAGTTGGAATTATGCAATCAGATGGAAGTAATTAAATTTCAGAGTAAAATTTTTTACTTCCTCTTTGTCACAATTACTATATTATAAAATAGTAATATATAGAAAAAAGCTGATCCTGAAATATTATCTGTCTGATTGTAGATTTAACGATCAGTGATATGAATTAATAGTCAAGATACATCAAGAATGTTAATGTTTAGAAAATTATAGCATTATAGCTGGTAAAAATTCATTTTTAATATGTTATGCTCTGAAGTATAATTCCTGATTTTGTATAAAAAATCCATTACAAGCATACTGAAAGGCTTGCCGTATGAATTCTCAGAGTGCTTTTATCGTTGAAAATAATAAAACTGAAGCTTTGAAAGACTATAAAATGATTGATGAAAAACCAGTTCAGGCACAATCAGCACAATTGCCGCCTGCTCATGCGTCTGCTTTTTTTGGAAATAGTGCTGCAATGGCTGAGAGTATCGGCCATACGAAAATTGCAGCCAAAAACGACTCTGTGGTATTGCTTCTTGGTGAAACAGGGACTGGTAAAGGCGTAACCGCAAGATGGATTCATGATAACAGTTCCCGCAGAAGTCGTTCTTTTGTCTCAATAAATTGTTCCTCTTTGCGTGGAGAACTTTTAAGAAGTGAGCTTTATGGTCATTCACGCGGTGCGTTTACATCTGCTATTCGTGATCGGGCCGGTCTTTTGGAATGCGCAGACGGTGGTACACTGTTTCTTGATGAGATCGGGGAGATGGATTTGTCTGTTCAGGCTGAACTTTTAAAACTTATTGAAGAAAAGTCATTTCGCCGTATAGGGGATGATCGCGTACGCTACAGCAACTTCAGATTGATATGTGCAACAAACCGTGATTTGATGGCGGCTATTGCAAGCGGATCTTTTCGGTTGGATCTTTTCTACAGAATATGCGTTTTTCCGGTGAACATACCTCCGCTTAGAAAGCGTAAAGAAGAACTTCCCTCTCTGATTGAACATATTCTGAGAGGTTTTGGTTATAGTGTATTTCCTTTACAAAATGATGTACTTACAATGCTTGTCAGAAACAACTGGGCAGGAAATATCCGTGAATTGAAAAATGTACTTGAAAGGGCATTTCTGCTCTCTGATGGAAATCCGCTGAGTCTTGACCATTTTCATTCCTTTCAGTCAATACAGGAGGAAACAGTTGAAAAAGATGTTGACACCTGGGACTTACATGAACTGGAAATACGTCATTTACGAAAAGCACTTAAACATTTCAATGGTGATAAAAACAAAACAAGTGCTGCTCTGGGAATTTCGCTAAGCTCATTATATAGAAAAATGGAAGATATAAATGATATTGCCATTGTCTGATTGTACCAACTATTTTTGAAAAATTGTGTTATTATATTACTATGCGTAATTCGTGTTAAACACTGGTTTACCATTTTTAGTAATTTGAAAGTGAAAAACGCGCTGATATGAAACTTTTTGATGCAAGACTTGATATAGACCTTAGATGTAATTTCAAATGTGAGTACTGCTACTCACGGGTGCCGGACAATGTTCACTCAAAGCCCTTTCCTATAGAGCGTCTTGAGACAGTATTAAGGGTTCTTGATAAAAACTGCTGGAGTATTTTTCTCTCATGCGCGGGGGAGCCCACGTTACATCCGCAGTTTGCTGACATTATGAGAATGGTCAAAAAGACTGCAACTCATGCAGATGTGTCAATGATTACAAATGGATCAATATTGACAGATGAAATGTGTCAGGCAATTGCAGATTCAGGTATATCACGGGTTCATGTATCAATACCCACAAAAAATCCTCAGCTTTACGAAAAGATAACAGGCGCCAGATCGGCAGTTATGGAAAAAGTGCTGAAGAATATAGAAACTCTTATTGAAAAGAGGGGTAAAAGGCGTTTTCCTAAGATAACAATCAACATGGTTGCAACCCGCGAATCACTGCCGTTTGCACCTGAACTTGCGCAGTGGGCTATGTGTGCCGGTATCGACAGCTTTAAGATACTCAACCTCATTCTTCACACCAGGGAAGAGGAGGAAAAGTTCGGAATTCCGAACAATTCAGAGACAAGACATATCATGAAACAGGTCAGTGATATAGTAGCAGGCAGAAAAAAACTGTTTGAATATCCATACCTGAAAAATTTCAGTCAGGCAGTTTCCATTCTGAAAACATCGTCTTTGTATAAAAACCCCGTTAATTACCTGGTTTATTTTGCACTTAAATTTCTGAGCAGTTTCAGCAGTTCAAAATGCAGGATGATTGGCAATTCGCTGCGGGTGAATTCTGCAGGGGATGTTTTTCTGTGTGCTGTTGAAAATGTAAAGGTGGCCAATGTTGTGAGTGAGCCCGATGTAAATCTGAAGGCTGAAATCAGGAAAAAGAAAATTGCAGTAAGTAAAGACCAGAAAAATATCTGTAAAGGATGCGCCTTCTATGAAGGGAAAGAGCGCTGTTCTCCTCAGGAGTAGCGTATTCTGCGCAGAAGTGACTTTTTGTCAATAACCCTGCTTCTCAGTTCAACTGCACCCATAAATTTCTTGAACTGTATCACACCTTTTATTCCGCCGCTTGGATTGCAGTCAAACCAGTCAAGGCCTCTTCTGCATGCGTCCATTATTGCGGTATTGTAAAGAATGTTGTTCGGGCGCATGCTGAAATACTGCTCATCGCCGGCACCATGCCATGCAACCGCATGTCTGTTCCAGTAGAAACAGAGAATTCCTGATGCAGGTTCGCCTTTGTATGTCGCAATCCAGAGTGTTCTCAGTGATTTGTCAAGCGACATCACCCTTCTGAAAAAATATTCATTGTAATATGTTCCGCTGTAGATTTCACGGTCTTTCCATCTTGATATTGATTTCTGATATAGTGCGGCATACTTATCCCACAATTCCATAGTCTCTGCGGTAATGACTTCTATTGCGCTCTGTGTCGCTTTGCGTACCGCTTTTCTGTGTGCACTGTCGGAGCTTTCAAAAAAACGGTCATATCCCTCCGAAATCGGGATTGTTGATGTGAAGTCTTCAGATGCTTTGTCAAACTCAATGGATTTGAGAATGCTGTCATAGGGGTTCTCTCTGTAAAGAAGATTACCTAATGACATAAGGTAATCAAGAAGCAGTCTGCAGTGCTGGGCCTCAAGTACATCAGATGAGATCCACCCGCCGAATGTGCATGCCGGCATTGACTGGTATACTTTGACAAGACCTTTTAAAACTGTTTGATATGTCAGAGGAAGTATTGCGGATCTGCCGTCACTGAAACAGATCTTTCTTGCAGATGTTTTATAATTAGTAAAGAGTTCACACCAGTATGGCGTATGGAAGAATGTGGCATAAGAACATTTTAAACACGTTGCAAGCCATTCGTCCCGGTCTGCTTTATTGATAGATGATATTTTAATTGACATGTTGAATCTCTTGAAATTGCAATAAATGGTTATCTGACAGCATTTCGTTTTTGAATGCGCATATCATTGATGCCATCTTTTATAAGTGATAAAGCAATTGTCATGTCTTTTTTGCAAAAAATAAAAAGCAGGGAAAAATATATGATTTCAAAACATGACAACCTCAGTATTGTTGACAGAATAATATTGTTGACAGAAATAAAAAAGACTGACGCACTCGCGATGATTCCGGGAATCAGCGGCAGAAATGCAGTTTTCAGATATTCCCTGAAGCAGCCGCCGATAAAGCTTTTTATGCATACAAGGTAAAATGGGTAGAAAAATGTTATCTGCAGTAAAAGAAGGGCAATCGCAACTCCGTTTGCCCTGAAGCTGTAAAAACCGATAATCATTCCAGGTATGCTTGCAAACGCAAAAAGCAGATTCCAGTAAAAACCCCGGTTTGCATTCCCTTTTGCATTTGCAAGAAGTCCGGCAGGGTTTCCTATGCAGCGCAACAATATTACAATACTCAGTATTCTGAAAATAAATATGCTTTCTATCCATCTGCTTCCAAAAAGCAGTGGCACAGCAGTGTCTGCAACGGAGAAAAAACCAAGAAGAATTGCTCCGTTTATTATGGCGAGATTTCTTACGGAAAAGAAGAAATAGCCTTTGAGCCTCTCGCCTTCATTCTGGGCTTTTGAGAAAACAGGGAAGACAATTTTAATTATGACCGGGTTTATTTTGTTAAGTGTTGAAACAAGACTGTTGAATGCGATGGAATATGCTCCGAGCATTGCGGTTGTTCCAAGTTTACCAATAAGGAACTGGTCAAACCTTTCAGAAAAATAGTTTATTGTTCTCTCGCCGAACTGAAAGAGACCAAAACTGATCTGCGTCGATGTAAAATCTTTTATGGAAAAATGCAATGAAAGTCTGAATACACTGAGGCTGAAAATTATCATAAGTATTGAACGGACGAGACTTCCAAGAAGCAAGGAACCTATCATTGACCACAAGCCGCATTTCAGGATTATCATAGTTACTGCTGTGACAAGAGATACCGCAGCTGAAATTATTTCAATTATGTTGATAATACGAAAATGCAGCTCTTTCTGCAGAATTGATTCAGACACTCTGCCGGAAAAGGTAAAAGGAATCAGAAGAAGTGATGTCATCAGTACCGGGGACATGGCGGGCTTGTCATAAAAATTTACAATAAGAGATGCTGTCGTCTCAAGAACAGCAAAGAGGAACAGCCCAAGCATGCAGTTGAAGTGAAAAAATGTGGAGAGCTGCCTGTCAGTTAGATCCTGTGAATGGATTATCACTCCGGAAAGACCGCTGTCAGAATAAATTAGCATGAATCCCACTATTACAATAGTGAGTGTGACAAGGCCATAATCCGCAGGAGGAATTGTGCGTGCATAGAGTATGAGAAGTGCGGCCTGACATAATCCGGTTATAACAGATGCAAATCCGGACCAGAAAACTCCCGAAACTGCGCTGTGCCTGAGGTTGTTCATAACCGTTGCTCAATGTCAAGTGACGTGTTGTAAACAACCCGCCTGATCCATAAAAGAAAAGACAGATAACGCCACAGTGTGTCCGGATATTTTATCACAAGCATGTCATAATCGTTGAGTAGTTGTGATATGTCAACATGTTGCCGGTCAATACCGGAAATGAGTCCTTTGAAGAGCTTTTTATTTTTACCAAGAAAACCGCTCAGATCGAACGGAAAACCCATTTTAACTTTACGCCACACGACTTCCTCAGGCAGATCATTCTGCATGCATTTTCGCAATATATACTTATGCCAGCCGTTTTTTATAAGATATTCAGGCGGAAGTATGAATGCAAAATCAATTACATTATAATCAAGAAACGGCATTCTCGGTTCAAGTGGAACGCCCATGTAGCTTTGATTGCCGCTGCGCAGCCAGTAGTTCATTCTCCGTGATCTGAAATTGGCTATCATCAGTGAATTGAAGTCTGCAGCAGCCGCAATGTGCGGATCGTTTCTTACAGTTCTATAATCAGGAATTCTATGTAGACTGATGTTTACACCCAATAATGACAGAAAAATTCTGAACCGTGCTCTGAGCATGCGCGATGATTTGACATGTGATAACTCGTTCATTGCACTTATAAATGATCGTGATTTCAGGTGCTTTATAAAAAATGGAAAATATTCAAACTCATAACCGGCAAAGAGTTCATCTGCAGCAGCGCCATTGATCATCACCCCATAGCCCTGATTTTTAAGGTGTTTCTGTACACAATAGTCGGTATATAGAACAGGGGAGTGATATGGTTCTGAAATCAGGTTTGTATAGTAGTCAAGCTCATCTGTCACTGTGTCCTGCATACCGTTCATAAAAGCAAGCCGGATTAACGATGGGTTTGTTGATGCAACTTTCGAGGCGTAGTATGATTCGTCAAATGCAGGATTGTCGTATCTGACAGAAATGAAATCCGCAGGTTTCGAATTATTTTTTGAATACAGTGCTGCAAGTGCCGAAGAGTCAAGACCTCCGCTCAGGGTGAACCCAACAGGTATATCGGACCTCAGACGCAGCGAGAGTGCTGTTGTCAACCTGCCTGTAAGTTCTCTGCAGGCTTCATCAATACTGATATCATCAGGTGTCAGCCGGGTCGTTGGGAATTGCCAGTACTCTACTGTGCTGAAAGAGTCTGGATGCGTGTTGTCATTCAGGTCTATTTCAGCGTATGATGCAGCAGGGAATGTATGAATCTGCGACCAGAAAGTCTCATTGTCGTAGTCTCTGATGCCGGGCCCGAGAAATCGGTCTATTGCTGTCTGATTGACAGATGTGCGTAAATCCGGAGCAGCTTCAAGAATACACCGGATCTCAGATGCAAAGAACAGGCTGCCATTTACAAAAGAATAGTAAAGGGGGGCTTTCCCGACTCTGTCGCGCGCAAAAAGAAGTTTCGAATTTGAAGGTGAGTATATGACAATAGAGAAAAAACCGTTGAACCTGGAGAAACAGTTTTTGCCCCATGTTGTAAATGCAGCAAGTATGACTTCACTGTCGGTGTTTGTGGAAAATTTTACTCCATGCTTCGATGACAATTCATTGCGCAGTTCTATGTAATTATAGATTTCGCCATTAAAAATGAGCAGATTGCCGTTTTTTTCCATTGGCTGATGACCATCACTTGACAAGTCAATAATCGAATATCTTCTGTGGCCAAGTGCCAGATCGTGATTAAATCCCAAGTGATTGTCAATTAATGGGAGTTTTTTCCTTATATCCGGGTGAGATTGTTCTCCGCAGAGGTGCTCCGCTTTATGGCTTTTTGTATCTACAAGTACAAAGCCTTCGTCATCAGGTCCTCTGTGGGACATGAGTCTCACCATTGATTTGATTGTAACAGGAGTATTATAATGATTGGAAATGTAATATCCGGCTATTCCACACATTAGCATGCACTCATTTCAAATAGATATATAATAACGTATATTTATTGAAATTTAAAGGGGGTTTTCTGTTGCATCAGTTATACTACTGTACCAATCTATATTTTGCTGAAAATATTGGCAAGTTGCATCTTGTGATATACCTCCGGGGCTATCATAGAGTCTTATTATAACTATGAAAATATGCATTTTTACAGATGAACAGATTATTTTGAATATATGAATATTGATGATTTAAAAATAGTGCATTATTATCCGTTCTGGCTGCCAAAAACACAGACATGGATGTATACGCTCATAAAGGAACAGAACAGGCGGATTCATCCGTCAATAGTGTGTGAAAAAGTTATTGATGCCGATCAGTTTGACCTTCCTGGAATAATTCAGTTAAGGAATATTTACGGAAAAAGGTATGAAGCTGAGGCAACTCTAAGGAATCTGCGAATTTTGAAGGCACTTCCATGCATGGATGATTATCTGCAAAAGAACCGGCCTTCACTTCTGCACTCACATTTTGGTAACTTCGGCTGGATCAACCAGAAGATTGCATCAAAAAGGGGTTTGCCGCATGTTGTCTCGTTTTATGGAGCGGATGCAAGTCAGTTTCCTTCTGAGAACAGAAAGTGGTATCGCCGCTACAGGGAACTTTTTAAAGGCTGCGGCATTGTGCTTGTTGAAGGATCAAATATGGCCCGTAAACTGAAGAGGCTTGGCTGTCCGGATGAAAAAATCATTATCCAGAAAATAGGTGTTGATTTACAGAAAATACCGTATACTCCAAGAGTCTGGAACAGGGGTGAGACTATAAGGGTTCTTATAGCAGCATCCTTCAGGGAGAAAAAAGGAATTCCGCTTGCGTTAAGGGCACTTGACGCTTTACAGAAAGAATTACAGCTTGAAATAGTAATAATTGGAGACGCAGGGAGTGATCCTGAGACTCTTGACCAGAAGAAACAGATAATGCAGATACTGCAGGAATCCGGCCTTATACAGAAAACAAAGCTCAAGGGTTTTCTGCCTTATGAAAAAATATTTGAAATCGCGGTGAATTGTCATCTTTTCCTGCACCCGAGCAGAGTGGCTTCAAATGGTGATGATGAAGGCGGGGCACCTGTGATTCTTACAGAGATGGCAGCAAGCGGCATGCCTGTTGTAGGCACATTCCATTGCGACATACCGGAAGTGATTCTGCATGAAAAGAGCGGCTTTCTGGCTAAAGAAAATGATGTGGATGATCTTGTTCTGCAGATAAAAAAGTGGACAGACGCACCTGAAAACTGGAGGTCCATACTTGACTGCGGGCGAAAGCATATAGAATCGCAGTACGACATTGGAATACAGACCGAAAAAATGCTGTCAATATATCTTGATCTTTGCAGAAAGAGTGTGAAGTGAGCAGAACCGTACTTTTCATTTCCCACAGTGCAGATCTTTACGGAGCGCAGAAATCACTGTTGTCGCTTGTCAATAATCTGCCGCAGTCAATAAAACCAGTTGTAATACTCCCTTCAAAAGGCGTTATGCAGAATGCGCTGAATTCAGGGATTGCGGTTTATGTTGTCCGTTATCTTCCATGGCTTTCTTCAAGATTCCGTCCGATTAAAGGCATGCTCGTCAGAATTGTCAATTATATGGCTGTCCGGAAAATCTGTTTAATATGTAAAGAAGAAAATGTGGATGTCATTTACACAAACACTATATCATTACCGGTCGGCATGATGGCTGCAGGCAAGATCAGATTACCGCATATCCTGCACATCAGGGAGTATGTCGGCGCAAATGAGAACGCATGTTTTAATGTGCCTGAGAAGACTGTGACTGATCTGGTTGACAGAACAACAAGGACAATAGTCTGCAACAGCTGTTCAATTGAGTCATATTATAGGGAAAAATTCAGGAGTTCTGATTTCAGAGTTGTATATAACGGCATAGAGAAAGTAAATGAGTCTGAGCCTGAAAAAAGAGAACCCGCAACAATTCTGATGGTCGGATATCTCGATTCGAGAAAGAATCAGGTGGAGGCCATTGATGCAATGGCTTTACTGAAAGAAAGAGGCGTCAGTGCAGAACTGCTTATTGCCGGAGGCGCTGACAGTGCATATATTGAGCTTTTGCGTGAGAAAATAGGGGAGAATGGTCTTGAATCATCTGTAAAGCTTCTCGGCCCCATCGGAAATGTCAATGAATTGTACCGGAAGTGCAGTTGTCTTTTACATTGCGCAGTTAGGGAACCATGGGGGCGGGTGGTGGTTGAAGCGATGATGAACAGGTGTCTTGTGGTTGCTGCGGATAGTGATGGTGTGAAGGAAATTGTTAAAAACGGATACAACGGATACATTTACGAAAAAGGAAATATAGTACAGCTAGCAGATCTTCTCTGTCAGGTGCTTGGCGTTGGAAAAGAAACAGATAAAATTGCTGAAAATGCATTCAATGATGCAATTTCAAGATTCTCCATTGATGCATATGTAAGTTCAATTTCCGATATAATTGACAAAACTATAAGTGGTGACAAATGATCAGTGTGCAGGATTTTATTAAACAGTGTTCATTCATCACTGTACTTTACAATAAAAAATGGACAGATGCAGCGGTGCTGTGTTCATTTGAAGATATCGGCAGAGAGACTTCCTGTAAGTTGGATGTCATTATCGCTGATAACAGTCCGGCTATGAATCCTGAAATACCCGTCGGCAATTATTGCAGGTATAATTATATCGCAAATGAAACTAATACCGGTGTCAGCGCTTCATATAACCGTGCTGCTGACTTATCAGAAAAACCAGGTAAAAAGTGGCTTTTTTTTACTGACAGTGATTTTCAGTTTGATTTTAAACTGCTTTCTGCATATGTTAATGCTATAAATTCAAACGATGGCTGTCACCTGTTCTGTCCGGTTCTCAAATGTGGAAATGATATTATATCCCCTTACATAAAAAAATATCATCGGTCAATAATACAGAAAAGTATTCAGGCTGGAATTGTGGCATCAGATAAATATATAATCATTAATAACGGAATCTGCTGTACAATAGAGGCATTCAATAAGGCCGGCGGATATGATCCCTGTATTGCACTTGATTTCAGTGATGATTATTTCATTTACAGATATTCACTTTTATATCCGGAGTTTTTCGTGATTGATGCTGTTGTCAGGCATAAACTGTCTGCATATGAAAAGCATTCTGCCGATTCCGCATTGCAGCGATTTGCCTATTATTGTTCAGGAGCATTCCATATGGCAAAGCTTTTCAGGGACGGCTACTGGTTTTATTTCTGGGGAATCATGCGCATGCTGAAACTCTCGCTTGACTACAAAACAATCAGGTTTGCAATTGTTTATATACATGAACTTGAAAAACTCAGGAAAAAATAGAAGGCAGAAGAATAATAATGAAATTACCTGTTGTTAATGTTTTAATGTCAACTTACAACGGTGAGAGATATATTGAGTCTCAGCTTGACAGTATACTCAATCAGAAAAATGTGATCGTCAAGATTCATATACGTGATGACGGATCAGAAGACAGCACATTTTCCATATGCAGCAGGTATGCTCAAAAATACCCGGATATTAAACTCTGCAAAGGTGAAAATGTAGGAGTATTTTCGAGTTTCATGGGTATGCTCAGGGGTGCTGATAATAGCGCAGAGTACTTTGCGTTCTGTGATCAGGATGATATCTGGCTTGAGGATAAATTGTCACGTGCAGCTGACTTTCTTGAAAAAGAAAACAGCGATGAACCTGAACTGTATTTCAGCAGGTATTACATTTCCAATGAAAATATGACCAGGAAAAAAATGAGCAGACTTTACAGTTCCATATCATTTACAAATGCACTTGTCGAAAACCTTGCGCCCGGGTGTACAATGGTAATGAACAAAACTGCAATAAAGCTTCTTTCAGAACGAATTCCTGAAGGCTTGATACTGCACGACTGGTGGTGTTTTCTTGTTGTATGTGCAACGGGGAAGGTTTTTTATGATCCAGAGCCGTCAATGATTTACAGGTTGCATGGGGCCAATGCGAGTTACGGTCAGGGAGGAATAATTGAAAAAACAGTCAAAAGAGCAAGACGATTGTCTGAAAAAAGTATATTCTGTTTTTCACAGGCCCTGAAATTAAAGGATAATTATGCTGACATTTTGACAAAAGATAAGATAGAAGATCTTGACGAATTTATTTCGATTCAGCATAGTAGTATTGCGGCGAGGCTTGGCCTTCTTTTTAAAAACAGATTTAACCGGCAGACTGTTATTGATGAAATGTTATTAAGAATATTTTTTCTGATTTCAGGGAAAGGGTTTTTGTAACTTCATCTATATGAGCTTCTGCCATAATTACAGAAAGATAAAAAATGATTCAAAATGTAAAATTGTCTGTTTTTGTTTTATTACTTGTCGTTTGGGCTGATTCAACAGAAATCACTGACTTTTTTACTGCACAGAACCGTTGTGATTATCTTGTAATTACTCCTGCAACTTTTGTTGAAGGCGCCAGAGAGCTTACCGATTATAGAAACAGGAACCTTAAAGATGATGTTATTTCAGCGCAGTATGTTGTTTATGAAAATCTTGTCAAGAAAGAAAATTTTAAATCTGCAGATACAGTTATCAGAAATGCACTTGCCTGGGCAGTTGACAACTGGGATCTTAAACCTGAATATGTGGTATTGATAGGTGATAATACAGTGGAATATTCAGAAAATGAATCTGTTTTTTTCAATAAAGGCCCAATGCCGACAAATTTTACTGGTCATATTGACACTTTATTTGCTGATGATTCAGTGTTCAGAACTGATACCAGTATAATTTATAATGATAAGTGGTATGCGACAGAATCTGATGGAAAGTTGAAATTTGCAATTGGCAGAATACCATGTGAAAATAATGAACAATTACAGACATACATTACAAAACTGGAAAGATATGAAAGCAAAAAAAACGGGCCCTGGTTAAACAGACTTGTTATGTTTTCTGATGATTTTTATCAAAAGAACGATATCGATCTTATTTATCATGAAGATCTGATTAAAAATGTTTCAAATACTCTACCATACTGTTTTTCAGATTATGTCTATTTTTCTGATTTTTCTGAAAGAGATCGCCGGGTAGAAGACGCCAAATCGGCATTTTTCACAGCTGTAAATAATGGAGTGAACTGGGTGGTGTTTTCTGCGCACGGGGCACCGGCATATATTACAGATGAGAAAGTGATTACAGCTGACGATTGCAGTATGTTCAATAATGATTCCAGTCCGGTAGTTATTTTTTCCATGAGTTGTGATAACGGCGCATATTACAAAAAAACAGACAGCTCTATGTGTAAAAGCTATTTATTTTCTGAAAACGGGGGTGCTGTAGCATATATCGCAACCCCGAACGTAACATATTTCTCAATTAACGCAAATGTGATCAATGGAATATGTCAACAAAGAATTTCCAATCCGCAATGGAGTATTGGCAGATTGATGTTATCTGGTTTTAATATGGATAATGGTTTTGAGATTTTTGGTGATCCTGCAACCAATTCCATGCCTGTAAAGACAATAAGCTCGAGGTCTGTGTACATTGGAAACAACAAAATCAGCTGCACAATCAATAATGACGGTTTTGAAAAAGGATATTGCAGATGGCAGATTACAAGAAAGAGTGTAAACTGTCGCGAGCCTGTACTTTACGAAGCAGAACAGGTTGTTGAAAGTAAAGCAATTGAACTGACATTTCCTGAAAGCATTTCCGGTGACAGTCTTGTGTTTAAATGTTTTATATGGAATGATTCTATGGCAGGAAATGCCGGGTGCAGTTTTAACAGCAGCACCGGGGTTGCCAGGAAAAAAATTACGCAGAACAACAATTTGTTTTGTTCTGTAAATGTTACGGAATCCGGGCATGTGAAATTAACATTTGGTAAACAGCTGTCTGCTTCAGCAACTGCGTCATTCTACAGCATCAGCGGACGTCTCATGAATAAAGTGAATATTCCATCCGGTGTAAGTTCGTTTGATTATAATTCACGGAAAGAGAATACTACGGCTTTATCTTTGATTGTACTTAAGGGTGAGAACTGCGTATATACATATAAACTGGTAAATGTGCATTAACTGCACTTGTATGGGATCTTTGGGATTAAACATTCACTTCTATCTCTCAACTCCCAATGCCCACCAGTAGGGTTCAAAACTCTTCTCTGAAATATCAGCAATGAATTCAATAAACGGCTCATATTCGCCTTTGCAGTGTGCACGGTCAAGTGTCTCGTAGTATTCGAGTCTGCGGTTTACTGGAAGAACTGCTGCGGGGAATCCTGCTTTAATAAGCTCAAAATTCATTAAAAGACGCGATGTTCTCCCGTTACCATCAGTAAATGGATGAATCTTGACGAAGTCACAATGTACGCGTGCTGCACGCTCCACAGGGTGCAGTTTAATGCTATCATTTGCATACCAGTCAGTAAATGCAGTCATGTGTTCAGGAACTTTTAAGAATGAAGGTGGTCTGTGTTGTGCACCAACGATCATAACATTGCAGTTACGGTACGCGCCGGCATTGCGATCATCAATACTTTTAAGAACAAGATGATGAATAAGTTTAATATTGCGCTCGCAAAGCAGTTCACCTTTTTGTACAAGCTCTTCCACAAAAAGAATCGCTTCACGGTGATTAATGGCCTCAAGATGCTCCTGCAGGGTTTTACCGCCAACTGTTACACCTTCAAGTGCCACTTTTGTTTCTTTAAGTGTAAGTGTGTTGCCTTCAATGGCATTACTGTTATATGTCCATTGCAGCACCAGTTCTTCATGAAGATTTTTTACAACCGTAGGCGGCAATGGACGAAAACTGTCAAGCTCTGATTTGAGACTGTCAAGCTTGTCAAAGTTCATCGTTTGATTTCCATTGTTGATTATTAAAGTAATAGGTCTATGTATCAAGAAATATCAGGGCGAAACCATGAATAATTTTGACTTCGATCCTTTTGTACTTTTGACTACCAACTGATAAACTCCGGGAACTACAGTATCACCAGGTTTCCATGAATAATATGCTCCATTGCCTTTACGAATTAATTTCGGAGCTGCTATCAACTGTCCATTTGAATTATAAAAAGCTACTTTACTGTCATTTGGAACATTCCTGATAGTTACTGACAGCTGTTTCATTTTAGAAACCGAATAGGGATTTGGAAACACTTCCATTGCAGATCCGTTTAGCTCATCAGAAATTGAATAGCCTAAGTCAAACTTTGATATTCCCGCGTCAGTTGCAATCCAGATAAAACCTTTGTGTCTGTCAATTGCAATGTCTCTTGTAAAGTTTGAAATGAGGCCCGAAGCTGTATTGTAGACGCTGTGAGCATTTGAAGTGACATTATATTTTACAAGTCCATAATCAGCAGTTCCGATCCAGAGAATATCACCATTTTCATACGCAAGAGATTTGGCGTTATATTGAAAATTATCATCAATTGAAAATTTATTTGATTCCGGGTCGTATAATCGTAAACCATCTGCTGTTGCGAAATATGTTTTACCATCGTCTATAGTGACTGCATCGAAAACCGAGTCTGTTTTTAATGTGTTTAAAATTTGCAGAGAGTTTTCATCCAATGGATTGCCATTGTATCTGAATACCACGATATTTCCTTTTTCACCACCGGCAAATAGTCTGTTTGACTTGTCAGTATGAAGACAGGAAAAGTTTACATCATAATTTGCATCACTTGACGGAAAATAACGTTTATAATTTCTCGAATTCGGGGTACTCTGAGAATTATCAGGATCAAATTTATAATTATAGCAAATAAGAGCACCTGTATTATTGCCATAGGTTGAAACCCACAAGTATCCAGAGGAATCAAGTGTAAAAGCATCACATTTGCCCCATGTGCCTGTGTCAAGTTGATTTGTTGCAGAAAAAGTGCTTATATCTCCATATGCAAAATCATAGAATTTCCAGATATTTTTATCAGATGAGAACGTCTTGATTTTTCCACCGGAGGTGCCAAACCAGATGCGGTTGTCCGGGGTTGCGACAATACCCTGATTATTGAAATAGTCTCCCATGTAAAAGGAGGTATTGTTCATTGTTGAACTGGTATATGATTTCCAGGTTTCGTCAATGTATGATCCGATTCCAACCCACCATCTGGATTCATTTCCTTTATGATGAGGCAAAAACCAGACATTGCTCTGATTGTCAACAAGAATCCGGTTGATTGACGACATTGTCAATCCGGGAATCTTATACTGTGTCAGGCTTGCGCCGTTCCATAAATAGAAATAGTTTTCGGATGTTCCAATCCAGCATTCATTCGGGGCTGTTACTTTCAGGGCTGTAATCGAACTTGGAAGTCTGGCTGCCTGTACAGTGTCAAGAAATAATATTGAGTCTTTACCGCTAATAATTTTTCCATTGAATATGTCTGCATAGCCACTTGAAACTCTGCAGCCGTTTGAATATAAGAATGACTTTACAGGTTTTTCGGTTGTTGTGTCAATTGACCATGTACCTGGATTGTAAAAGTTGACAGTATTGAGAGGATTGTCTTTTATTGAGAATTTTGCAACACCATCATTCAGTCCTGCGTACAGTGTATCATTATAAATTTTAAGAGCATTTACCTGCAGTGATGCCAGAAATCCAAATTTAGTTGCGTTTTTTTCTGCATACCCGTTCTCTGTATTGAAAATGCTTACACCTTTATTTGATGCGACAAGGAGGTATTTGCCGTATATCACCAGGTCAAGTATTTTCCACCCGGATGAAAAAAAACTATTATAGGTTGTAATATCTGCAGTGTTTTCAGGTGGAGTTCGTCTGCTTAAATATCCCTGAGCCGTTCCTGTCCATAAGATATTGTTTCCCTGGCTGCATATCGCTGTCGTATTTGGATCCGGTGTATTTGTATTACTTTGCAAAAGAGAGCCGCTTTTTCCGGCTATATCGTATATGTATAAGCCGCCTGATGATGCAACATAAAGATTATTGCCGATTCGTTCGAAATCAGAGACTGTGATTGCTGATGAAAAATTGCTGAAACGTTCATTTCCTGCTGCCTGACCTGCAACAAAAATGATAAAAAATAATTGAAAAATTGACAAGTGTTTCATATTGTTAACCAATGATAAACTGGAAATTGGAGACAGAAAAAATACGAATCTGATGAAATTTTATTGCTGAATTAATAATCTATCAAAAAAAGGCACCATTGGGTGCATGAAACCATTAAAATTTAAATTTTTGGAGCTGAGGGGGATCGAACCCCTGGCCTCGACATTGCGAACGTCGCGCTCTCCCAGCTGAGCTACAGCCCCTAAAATTTTAACAGAACTTCAATATTTCATGTAAGTTTTGCCAAGTGTAATATACATTGATTAACAGCTTTGTTCAAGAAAACTCTATTGTCGTTGTATTGACTATTTTAAAATTGTATGGTACCCTTATAATTATATACGATATTTTTAATGCTGGGAGTAATTTATCATGAGTGCCAGGCAGCCGGAATTATCAGAAGATATGTATCGAAGGATTTATAGACTGATAAAACGACAGGTTGATCCAAGGATTATTGCAAATACGTTAAATATCCCTCTCAGAACTGTTGAAAGCATTCTTGCCAGATTCGAAAAGACTTCTGCAAGTGATTTTATTTCAGATCAGGATAATTCAAGTAAAACTGCCGATGATCATAATAGCGGATTTCTTGATATATACATGTATCCAAAAACAAGATACGCGATTATGCAGATAGTTGGAACGCTTGTAAATGAATTTGTTGCTCAGTTCAATGATGAAATTGAAAAGGTTTATAATACATCTGTAAAAGCATTGGCTATCCGGATGGCTGATATAACTGTTATTGATACTTCTGCGTGCGAATCACTTATCAAATTTAAAGATAAGTTTCATAGTTATGGGAAGTTTTTTGCAATTCTGGATCCGTCACCTCTTATTGAAGCAAAATTTGCAGAGATGAAAATCGATCAGATTATTCCTGTTTTTGGAACTGAGCGTGCATTTGAAGATGCTGCGTTTTCCCGCCGTACTTCATCAACAATAAAACGTTAAATCCTCACAAATATTTTTGCATGTCAATTAATGCGGTTTATTGCATATATAATACTGTCATTGAGTTTTCAGATGGCTTCATGATTCTGCAGGTTATGTCTCAATTTAATTCACAAACCTTTTTTTTAACATGCAGTCATTAATTAATTTTCATACTGAATAATAAATGCAGTGCGATTTATATATATAGAATTTGTATCAATGAAGCTTGAATAATCATTATATTTATAAGAATTATAGTTTGACAGGTGCTGCTGCATTTTAATGACACTTAACAAAGAATATCCGGACCTGTTTTCCGGAATTCAATGGTTAGTTTGATTTGTAAATGTGTCCGGAAGGAATTAAAAATGTCGTATCTTGGAATTGGTTATAATGGCTCTGAACAGTCCTTTTTAAGGGACGAAGTTAATAGATATATGGACTGGCTGAAATCTGATCGTTTACCCCGTTTTTTTGGAGATTCATTTATTGTGCTTTATGATTCCAATACTGCCCGTGAATTTGCGAAAAAATGCAGGATGGATTCAGCGCAGGGAATGATAAGTATTTACCATATGGAAAAGCACGCAGATGAGTGATTGCTGTTTTGTAAAGCAGTGCGTCATGGTATGATGAAAAAAAATATTAAGCGAAAAGAAACATAAATATGTTACATTTTACTGAAAAAATCGAATCTCAGAAAATACAGAGGTTATTGTCAAGAAGTCTGCCTTATTATCTAAAATCCTGGAATGATATTGATAATAACACAGGACTTTTTGGAAGCATTGACCCGAAAAATTTCAATATGCGTTCTGTAGGGGCATCGTCGCCGGTGATTGAATATGTCTTGCGGCCTCATCTGAATGTACTGTGTATTTTAAGCAGTTATATTTATATGAATAATACTGATCTTATAAGTGCAATAATCTCTAAAGATGATTTGATAAATAAAATCCGACGGGGTGTAAACTGGGCCTGCGAGACTCATCTTACAGGAACAATAGATGTTGAAACATTTCTGGGACGTAAACGATGGGGAGAAAACTGGAGAAGCAGTTACTGGGCATCACTTTTAGGCATCATTTCTGTATTTTGTAAAGATATTCTTTCCAGGTCACAATTGAAGCGAATTAAAGAGATCCTTGCATTTGAAGCAGACAGGTTTATTGATCTTGAACCACCGAGCGGCTGTCAGATTGATACAAAAATTGAAGAAAACGCACAGGATTCAATGGTGATTGCCTGGGCGATCAATCTGAATCCAGACCACACGAATTTGTCAGACTGGAATCGGGCGCTCAGAACATGGTCGATTAATATTGCGTCAAGCATGCATGACAGGACTGATCACTCAGAATATTTTGGAAGTTCAGTATCTGCCTCAGTGACAACACAGAATATGTTCCCTGATATGACAGCTGAGAATCACGGTTTTTTTACACCTGAAGTTCTTGCTTACGGTCAGTGGATTGTTCTAATAATGGCGGCATATTCACTTAACAATCAGGAATGCCCGGGATTTATAGAACGCAAGGCACACCAGCGTACTTTTGATATTTTGCTGCGTTTCTGTTTACCTACGGGAATGATCTATTCACCGGGTGGAAGTGATATGCCGATGTTTATTCCGCGTCCGCTTGCACTTGCCTGGGGGCTGTGGCATAATGATCCGCGTGCACTTCATATGGCCGGAAAACTTCTTTCATGGATGGATTCCTGTTTGTTGACAAATCAGGAGAACCAGGGGCCGTGGGTATTTGGCTTTAATCAGGAGCATGAAGGGTGGGAACTGCTTTTTCAGAGTCAGGTTGGAATTGATCTTGCACTTCTTGCCTGCCTGCCTTTTTCAAAGGAACAGCGTTTTTTCTCTCCGGGACAAATAGAGAATGCTGTTGACACAAGGCATATTTATCCTTTTGTTGAAGTTTGTTACAGAAGAAATATCAGGACAACCCGCAGTGTTGCATGGAAAGCAATTGGAAATCATCCTCTGATCGGCATCAATGTGCATCATCAATCAGAACTTATAGCACCTTTCAAAGGTGCTCTTCTTGGAATACCATCTGTAAGCAGGCCGGTAAAATCCTGGAAAGTCGCATTTCATGAAGACAGGATTCATCGTGACGGGTTCGATACATTCGGGCGCATAAACTATTATGATGCAGCATGGATCAGGATATTGGAGCGGGATCTCCGTGTGATAACATGGGGTGATGAGGGGCTGGTTGTTCTTGACAAAATAACTGCATTGACAAAACTGCAGATGGATGAACAATATCTGTCGCCATTATACCTTGTAAATGATCACTGGACAGGAAATAACATAACTTTCTGCAGCGGTTCTCTGAGGGAATCATTTGATGCAGAGCAGAAAAAATACCGTGAAGTCGGCTGCCCGTCATTCTGGGCAAGCATACAGAATCATCTGCTGTTTCAATTTGTCTGGGGACGTACAAAAGGTCTCTACTATCTTCCGGGCGCAGACCGTAATGCTCCGCCTTACTGGAAAAACTGCCGGGTAGATATGGTCGCAGTTCATGTTGACCAGATTGATGCGGATGAGGGTACTGTTGTTTACAAAACAGGATATTATATCGGTGCCGGAAAAGGACCCCGCTCTTTTAAATCTGCAGGTACAGCAGGGGAGTTTTTCAAGGGGCTTGTTATTATGGACGGCAAGATCACTATGGGAATTGACTGACTGAAAGGCTTGTATTTGTATGTACACAACACTGAATGTGCTTGCAAAATATAAGAAACTGAGCATCTGGTGTGAGAAATTCTGTAAAAAAACCTTTGTTAAGTATGCTGATGATATTGCCTGTCATGCAGGGTGCGGTATCTGCTGTGAATTACAAAGTGTCAATCTGCTTGAGGCGTTTTCGATTTTTTCATCCGGTGTCTGCGGTGCCGTCCCGGTTAAAAGTGATAATGATGGAAAGTGCGTATTTCTGCATGATGACAAATGCAGTATCTACGACAATAGGCCGCTTGTCTGCCGGACTCATGGACTGGCCATTAAAAGCCGGGAATTCACTTCGGCATATAGTATTACATGTCCATATAATTTCCGTGAGACAGACTTTGACAAACGATCGGATTTTATACTTGATATGGATATAGTGACTGAAAACATGATGAGACTCAATTATGCTTTCTGCATTATGACAAACCTCAGACATTTGGAATCAGAGCGAATTCTTCTCTGTGATATAGCAAATAGTCAATTTACACCAGAAATAGCACAGGCATTTTCCTCCTGCTTATGAACGAATTATTCCGCACACCAGTAATGTTTCCGGTCCTCCAATGTCCGATCTGTCATGATGATTCCATTATGATGATCGGCTCATGCTTTTCTGAAAATATCTGCAATAAATTAAAGAATAACAGATTTAAGGTTGTTAGTAATCCATCAGGAATTGTTTACAATCCAATATCAATTGTTCAAATAGTCAACAGGATTCTTGAATGCAGAAAATATGTCAATGAGGATCTCTTTCTGCATGATGATTTATGGAAAAGCTTTGATCATCATTCAAGCTTTAATGATCGGGATCAGCAGGCTGCGCTTTCAAAAATAAATAAGACGCTCAATTCATCCGCCCGATTGATACATGAACTTGACGCTATAGTGATTACAGCCGGAAGTGCATTCGTCTATGAGCTGAAGGAAAATGGAAGAATTGTAGCAAATTGTCAAAAAATAGATAACAGCAGATTTATAAGAAGAATACTGTCTATTGATGAAATAATCAATGCATTCAGCAGCATGATACAATCACTTCTTGAAATAAACAGAAATCTGAGGGTGATTTTTACAGTGAGTCCTGTACGTCATCTTCGTGACAATGCTCACGAGAACTGTGTCAGTAAAGCGCATCTTGCAGCATCTGTCTATGCACTTGAGAAAAAATTCTCACAGGTTTATTATTTTCCTGCATTTGAAATTATGATGGATGAGCTCAGGGATTACCGGTTTTATGCGTCCGATATGCTTCATCCATCTGATATTGCAGTAGAATTTATCTGGGATCGTTTCTGCCGTGCATGTATCAGTAATGATTCTGCAGATTTCATTAAAAGTTATGAACTGATCATCAATGCCAGAAACCATCGTATACAAAATTGGCAGAAAGATAAAATACACGCCTTTGTAACCACTCATTGCGGCATAATTGCAACGCTTAATGATAAATTTCCGAGAATTGATCTCACGGATGATTACCGTTATTTTCAATCAATTGACCAATGAATTCGATTTTCTATCATAGCGGCGCACTGGGGGATTTTCTTACTGTACTGCCAGCTGTTGCTTTATGGAAAAAATGCACAAATTCAAATATTGACCTGATTGGAAAAAGAGAATATGGCGAACTTGCACAAAGGCGGGGTTATATTGATAATATAATAAATATTGACAGTAAGAAAATAGCGCTTTTGTTTTCTGATTCCTGCAGGGAGTGCTTTCAGGAGTACCTGTCTGAATATACTCATGCGGTTCTCTTTGCAGATGAAGACTCCGCAATGGTACAGAATTTCAGACTATATTTCAAAGGTGAATTATATTGTCATTCTCCGTTTCCAAAAAAACGTGTTCATGTGACAGATTATCATCTGCAGTTTATTTTAAATTCTGCAGACAGAGAGTTTACTGATTTACATTTATCACCTGTATGTATTACAAAAAAGGATGTTATTAATAAAAATCATACTGTGATGATACACCCTGGAAGCGGCAGTTCATTAAAAAACTGGCCATATGATAGGTTTTTTAAAGTAGCTTGTAATCTGAGAAATGCCGGGTTTACAATTGAGTGGATAATCGGACCTGCCGAAGAACAGTATGAGTTTTTATCTGATGATTTTGTACATATTAATAAATCATTATATGAATTATCTGAACAAATGAGTAGATGTGCATTGTTTATAGGAAATGACAGCGGTATCGCGCACCTTGCAGCGGCAGCAGGATCTGCTGTGCTTGTGCTTTTCGGATCGTCAGACCCTGAGGTATGGGCACCGCGGGGGTCAAATAACATAAATGTTGTTTATAAAAAAAAGAGATGTTCTCCGTGTCATCTTATTAAAAACAAGTCTGGTTATAAATGCACAAATGAATGCATGTCTATGATTACTGTTGATGAAATTACTGAACTTGCAATGCAAATGCTTGATAAATAATGTTTTAATAGTAAATAACACTTATGGTGGCATTATGGAGGTGCATGCAGTTCTTTATCAGGTAGTACCTGTGTATGTTCCTGCAATATCAGGATTTTATATTGATCGGATCATTTTGCCTGCATTTATGATGCCTGAAGGTTGATCTTCAGGGATTGCATTTGGGCACATATAAGTGGATTTGCAGTTGAAATTATTGTAATATTTCTTTTTAAAGATGAAAAAATTAGTAAACAGCAGAGCAAGGCAGTATTCAAAATCCGGGGGAGAATTCAGGATTAAATGTTGCATTCTTTTATTATCTGCTGTAAACAGGTTGTTTTTCTCCGGCCAGTCAGTTTACAGTTTTAAAGTAGTTTACTTTGAACAGTGATGCATTTGTAAAATTTAACAGCTGCTTCGCATATTTATGAAATTTATAATTGCGTAATGGAAACAGATAAATGTATATAAACACTCATATTCATACTCCATTCTCTTTCAGTTCATTTGATTCTGTAGAGCAGGCTGTCAAACTTGCTAAAGAAGAGGGTGTCGGGGTGCTGGGAATAAATGATTTTAATACGGTTGAAGGACATGGACCATTTGCAGAATACTGCAGCAGGTATGGAATTTATCCGCTTTTCAATATTGAATTTGCAACTCTGATCGAAGAGGACTGCAGCGCCGGTTTAAAATGGAACGATTCAACATATCCGGGAATAATGTACTTATGCGGCAAGGCGCTTGATTTTCCCGTATCTTTTAATGCTGATTCAAAGAATCTTATCGGCACAGTCTGGAAGGTGTCACAGGACAGAATCTGGAAAATGATTGCATTAGTAAACAGACATCTTGATTCATGTTCACTTGATATTGTACTTGACTATAATAAAGTACGTTTACAATATGCAAAACATGCCGTGCTTGAAAGACATCTGGCACGTGCGCTTTATATGGCTTTTGTAGAGAAGTGGAATGATCCGAACATATTGCTTGATAAATTCAGGGTGTTATTTGCGGATGAATCATTTAATGCAGATATGTCAGATGCTGTTGCTATGCAGAATGAAATCCTTTATCGTCTTTTTAAGCCGGGGAAAGTCGGATATATTGAGAATAATTATGCTAATCACGTAAGGTTTTACGAGGCAAGAACACTGATACTGTCTGCTGGCGGAATTCCTTGTTATCCAATGCTGCTGGATTCGTCAAAAGAGTTGACTGATAAGGAAAAAAATATTGACTTGTTAATAAATGAACTTATAGGACTTGATATCTGGGCTGTTGAGTTTATTTCAAATCGTGTAAATTTTGAAACCATCAAGAGGTATGCACAGAAGTTCTATGATAAAGGATTTTGTGTTACTTTTGGTACTGAACACTGCACACTTGAGCGCTATTCACTGATTCCGGGTGCTGCAGGCGGGAGGCCTCTTGATGAAGAACTTGAACAGATCGGCTATGAAGGTGTCTGTGTTTATGCCGCCCATCAGCAGATGCACCATCAGAATAACCCCGGATTTATTGATGATATGGGTAAAAGACTGATTCACCCTGCGCGTCTGCGTGATTTTATCCGTATTGGGGATGAGGTAATCAATAGTGCTGTAAAAAATGTTGATTCCCATATTGTCAGATGGTATTAATTGGCCACTGATCATTAAAACTTATATTGCAATACTATTCAGGTTCTATACAAATGTAAGTATAAGTTATTCACGCGTTTCATGAATGAAATAGTTTTCATACAATTCAGATAGTATTTTAATAAACATTAATTTTACAGTTGATTGCTGGAGAATTGTAATAAAATTCATAATAGATAATTTTCTAAATGCACAAGCCTGGAATTCAGACGTCTTTTCCACATCCTGCAAATTATCTGATTGACAACCTGGCATGTTGTAAATATGAATTTGTTTATTTATTAATGTATCTGAAAAAGGGCCAAATGATGATTGAATCCGGGGATAAACAGGATTTGAGCCAGATCGGGAAGTATTTGAAAATGTTACAGCCCGGAGCTGTGCTTGTTGCCCGCAGTGAGCTTCAGGACCCGAATTTTAAAGCTGCAGTTGTAATTGTATGTGTTCACAACATTGAAGGCGTTTATGGATTGGTACTTAATCGTGTTTCACATATGCCGGTTTCAGAAATATTCGATGGGTTTGCAGGACTCTATAATAAAAAAGAAATTCGTATCGGCGGACCTGTCGGACAGGATGAACTGCAGATTCTTCAGATTACAGATACGCCAATGGATGAAGCATATCAGGTTATTCCCGGTTTATTCGTCGGTGGAAAATGGCAGAGCATTGAACAGATAGTTTCAACTGAAAATTCAGGAACACTGTTTTTTCTTGGTTATAGCGGATGGGGTCAGCAGCAGCTTGAAACAGAAATTATTGCCGGTATCTGGGATGTGTTTAATGTTGACGTAAAAAAAATGTTATCTGATCCTTTACAAAATATAACAGGCGATCTGGCTGATATAAAGGCATATATGGCATCGATAATACTTCAATAGATTTTTAAGTTTTATCTGCAATATCTTTTCAAATAAATCGCTCATACAGGAGAAATAAATGTCATTAATTGATGAATGCAAAAAGTGTGATGCGTTCTGCTGCAGACATATTGCTGTGCAGATTGAGAAACCGGTAAGTAAAAAAGGTATTGATAATGTCCGGTGGTATTTACTTCATGAAAATGTGTGGGTGTCAATTGATCATGATGGAAACTGGCTGCTTGAATTTCGTACACCATGCAGAAATATTGATAAAGATTTCAAATGCAGTGATTATGATGGAAGACCGCAGATATGCCGGGACTATCCGGGGAAAGATGAATTATGTGAACGCCAGGCAGATGATAAATCATATTCTCAATTGTTTATTAACGAAAAGGAATTTGATTTATATATCAGAAACAGGAAAAGTAAGTGAGTAACATCATTAATTCCATGATAATGATCTGAATTGATGAAGCTTATAAAACGGGGGGGAACAATGCTCTATATTTTAATGAGTATATTAATGTTGATTATTTGTATTGTATGTGCTGTCTTTTGTATTATATGTCATCGCAGGATGAAGAACGTTCAAATAGACGCATTTTTTCAGATTCAGTCAATTGAGCAGGAGTATCTATATCGCAAAATGCAAAGCCTTTGCAGAATCGCGTCTATGTTTGCGCATGAAATGAACAATAAAATGAACAGTATCATTGGATATTCCGAATTAATTCAACGTAAAACAGAAACTGATCCTGTTCTAATAAAATATATTGATGGCGTTTTATCATCTGCACGGTCAGGTGTTGAAATCTGTGACAGGCTGATGTCATTCGCACGAAGGGGAAAAAATCTGAATATCAAGGCTGATATGCATCTTCTTATTGACGAAAAAGTTGCGCATTTCAGATTGGCTCAGAATGCAAACGGAATCAGGCTTGATTGCTGTTGTAAAGCTGAAAACGCAATTGTAAAAGGCGATCCGCAGCTTCTTGGCATAATGATAAACTCGGTTATTGAAAATGCTGTAGATGCAATGCCTGATGGCGGAGTAGTAACAATATGCACAGATACTGTGACTGTCAACAACAGAGTTGTTTCTGACAGAAAAGAATCCGTTCGGGTTTCAGATGGAAAATATCTTGAATTAAAAATCAGTGATACAGGTTCGGGCATTTCTTCCGATAACAAGGAATATCTGTTTGAGCCTTTTTTCACGACCAAAAAAGATAAGATGCATTCCGGATTCGGACTTTCAACAGCATGGAGCTGCGCCCAATGTCATAATGGTTTTATTAGTTTACAAGGTGCAGATGGTGAGGGTTCATCATGTACAATATTTCTTCCGCTTGGTCCGAATTAAAAACTACTGTATTACAATTTTTTACTGATTCACTGAACAGAATAAAAAAAGGCATCTGTAAAGATGCCTTTTTTTTATCGAACATTTTAAATCTGCAAAATCTATGAACGTTTACGTAACCGGATTGTTTTCGGTGTCACTTCGACAAGCTCGTCATCGTTAATGTACGCAATGCAATCCTCAAGTGTCATTTCAAATGGCGGCGTAAGTATCACGTTTTCATCGGAACCTGCAGCCCGCATATTGGTCAGTTTCTTTGATTTTCCAGGGTTGACAGTAAGGTCATTTGCCCTGCAGTGTTCACCGACAATCATGCCTGCATAGATATTTACACCGGGGCCGACAAACATTTTACCCCGGTCCTGAAGGCTGAAAAGTCCATAAGCCGCAGTTGTACATGTGTCTTTGGTTATCAGTACACCATTTTGACGGGATTTGATTTCACCAACGTACGGACCATATTCAAGGAAAACATAATTCATGGTTCCCATTCCGCGGGTGTCAGACATGAATTCAGAACGATAACCGAGAAGACCTCGGGTGGGAATTCTGAAAACCAGACGTGCCATTCCGTTTTCCTGAATCATTTCATTCATTATACCTTTACGCGGACCTAGTTTTTCAATTACAGCCCCCATATATTTTTCATCAACATCAATTACCAGCTCTTCATACGGTTCAAGTTTGACACCATTTTCTTCTTTCATGATAACCTGCGGACGTGTTACCTGAAATTCGTATCCTTCACGGCGCATTCGCTCAATCAATATTGACAGATGGAGTTCCCCGCGGCCTGAGACTTTATATCCGATGATATCATGAAGTTCTTCGACAAACAGAGCTACATCAGATAGAACTTCACGGGCAAGTCTTTCCTGTATATGACGGGATGTAACAAATTTGCCTTCTTTTCCGGCAAACGGAGAGTCGTTTGGAATAAAATTCATGGAAATTGTAGGCGGATCTATTTTTGTCGGAGGAAGCGGAATCGGATTCAATGGATCTGTGAAGGTCACACCGACTGTCACTTCATCCATTCCTGCAACCGCAACAACCTCGCCGACAGATGCAATTTCTGTCGGAACTTTTACAACACCATCGTATCTGTAAACTTTGGAAATTCTCGCAGGTACAAGTGTTCCGTCGCGTAGCGCAACAGAGATTTCTTTATTGACATTAAGGGTTCCTGATGTGATTTTTCCAATACCAAGGCGTCCCAGAAATGTTGAATAGTCAATTGAGCTGACAAGCATCTGAAGGGGCGCTTCAGGATCACCTTTAGGCGGAGGTATATTATTGATTATTTTTTCGTAAAGTGGTTCCAGTGTCATTCCGTCATCATCAGGATCATTACGTGCGATACCGTCTTTTGCCGAAGCGTAGACAATTGGAAAGTCAAGAATGTTTTCAGGCGCGTTGAGTTTGACAAAAAGATCAAAGACCTGATTGACAGCCCAGACCGGACGCGCTGATGGTTTATCAATTTTGTTGATGACAACAATAACCGGTAAACTCAGTGCGAGAGCTTTTTTAAGCACAAAATAAGTCTGAGGCATCGGTCCCTCGGCAGCATCGACCAGCAGAAGTACTCCATCAGCCATCATAAGCACACGTTCAACCTGACCACCGAAATCAGCATGTCCGGGGGTATCTATAATATTTATCAGATGCCCGCGGTAATGAAATGACCCGTTCTTTGATGAGATTGTGATACCACGTTCTTTCTCAATATCAGATGAATCCATCAGTCGTTCTGCAACGACCTGATTATCTCTGAACATTCCACTCTGCTTAAAGAGTTGATCAACTAAAGTGGTTTTTCCGTGGTCAACATGGGCGATAATAGCAATGTTTCTGATTCTGTTTTGTTTCATACTACCTTACAGCTTATTAAAATACAGGTAACAAGATGTAATCATCGTGGAAAAGATACTTGTAAGTTATTGAATTAGACTTAATAGTGAAGATTCCAGTAATTACGTTGTTTTGCATCTATGGCAAAATCCATAGGTATATTCGTTAATGCGAGCATAAATTACATTCTGCCGAAGCACTACTTACCTTTAAATTAATAATATTACAAAAAAAAATATAAATTAGATACATATTTCTATACAATTTGTTAAAATAAGATGTTTAAAGGTTGGAATAATATCTTTTATGAACTGAAAAGTTGACTGATGAAATTGTGATACAGCCTTTACAGCATTGTTTTTACATCTGACTATAACTATTTTGAAATTACAGGCAGATGAAATAATTGATCTGTGATTTTTTAAAGTACAATTTTCTCATAAATTCTCCTTTTACCTGTTTAATACTTATGAAAATTATTATCGCATCAAATTCTTTTAAAGGCTGCTGTTCGTCACTTGACGCAGCTGCTGCATTTGAAAAGGGAGTTCTAAGAGCTGCCCCTGAATCTGAAATTGTCAAGATAGCAGTTGCTGATGGCGGGGAGGGTACAGTCGATGCTCTTATTGCAGGACTCTCAGGTGATAGATGCAGTGTTTCAGTAAGCGGACCCACCGGCGATAAGGTTAACGCCTTATATGGAATAATAAACAGTACAACCGCAATTATTGAAATGGCTGCTGCATCAGGACTGACCCTTATCCCTGAATGTAAACAGGATCCGTTATATACATCGACCTATGGAACCGGTGAGCTGATTCTGGATGCACTCAGGCACGGATGCAGAAAAATTGTCATCGGCATTGGAGGAAGCGCCACCAATGATGGCGGCATGGGAATGGCACAGGCGCTTGGCGTATTGTTTCTTGATAAAAATGGAAGTCCGCTTGGATCCGGTGCAATTGAGCTTGGTAAACTTGACAAAATTGATTGCTCTATGGTTGATAAAAGACTATGCGGATGCGAAGTTGTTGCACTGTGTGATGTTGCAAATCCGCTGACTGGTCCCGATGGTGCATCATATGTTTACGGACCACAAAAAGGCGCACATCAATCAGAACTTTATCTGCTTGATGCTAATATGATACATTTCGCAGATGTCATTAAAAAACAGCTTGGCAAAGATGTTCTTGATATTCCAGGCGGAGGAGCTGCCGGGGGGCTTGGGGCAGGACTCATCGCATTCTGTAATGCAAAGCTGCAATCAGGAATAGAAACAATTCTGGGTATTTCAGGTCTTGAATCGCATCTTGTAAATGCCGATCTTGTTATTACTGGCGAAGGTCGGATAGACAGGCAGACTGCGTTTGGAAAAGTGCCTGCCGGTGTGGCTGGAATTGCAAAAAAACATGGTGTTCCGGTGATAGCAATAGTGGGATCAATCGGTGATGGTGCCCAGAGTGTCTACAGTACTGGTGTTGACAGCATATTGAGTATTGTCAGGTCGCCAATGACGCTTAACGATTCTATCAGGGATTTTCCAATACTTGCAGCGGATGCAGCTGAGCGTTTGATGAGAATTGTTATGGCTTTTAGAAAGTAGTTATGGCTTTTGACTGGAATTAAAAAATACTAATTACTGTGTCTATACCAATAAACGTTTTAATAGACACCCCGCCATAATACCTCCTTACAGTTTCAATCCGGATAATTATCACAAAAAACTTTTTTTAAATAAAAAACAGCAAAAATATCTGCCGTATAAATTGACAGGCAATGTAATGCCAGGCTGTATGTAAACTCTGTAAAAACCTCATTTCAGTGAAATTTAGCCATTTATCATTAAAATGTTAAGTAAAATGTAAAGTCATCTGACTGCCATTTTATTAAACATTTCACTTCTTTTTTAAATGTCTGCAAATTCACCCTAAAACGTGTAGCCCTACCTCGAATTAAAAACTAACTTTGAAAATATGCGCATGTGTTTTGTTTTGATAATGAAAAATCCGGACATATCTGTGAAATGATCCGGGCTTACATTTAACATTCAACAGGAGTCTCAAAAATGTTCAGAAAGATGATTACGGGTATCAAATTGATACTCTCAATGAGTATTCTTTTGATTATTGCAGCTGGAAGTCTTCAGTTCAAAATCAAGTCGCTTGTGGAAGTGGAAGAGAAAAAATTCAATGATGATGCGGGGATGAGCAGTGAATACTGGGACATGATTGAAGAAACAGTCAAATCACCCGATAAGGTACCAGTGCAGGTAAAGCATGTGGCAAACTGGTTTGCAAATGAAGTACCGTCACCGGGCTTTCCTTACGTTTATGGCGGCAAGACTGCACAGAAGATTCAGAAAGGCACTACAAAGACATATTCCGGTGTTCTTGCGTGCTACCTTGATAATAAGGAATACTCAGGAGTGTCACTCTCTCTTGGTGTCAATAAGTCTGTCGATTGCGAATCTTTACGCAAAGATAAAACAGGCGGCGTGGCATTCTGGGCAAAGGGTGTGACAGGTAATGAGATAATCTATATCGGACTTCTTGATGATGAGTCTGATGGATCGAAAACCCAGACAAAAGTTGCATTACGTGATTTCGGAAAACTTGACACAACATGGAATTATTTCATGATTCCCCTGAAGAAATTCAGTTCAAACGGCAAGTACTGGGATGAGCTGAAAAAATCGGAAGTTCTGAAAGCTGTTGACTGGAAGAGAATCGGCGAGGTGAGGTTTTCCATAAACAGCCGTGAAAATGGAAGTAATGTCAAGGACCCTGTAAAAGTATATGTCGAACAGGTAAGTATAATTGATAATATTCCCGGGTATTTTGATTCTGACAGGTACTGGGAAACATTTACATCAAACAAACCGGACAGACTTCTTCATGATTTTGAAAAAGTGACAGATCAGAAATGGGGTACCGGCAAGGGGCCGGCATCAAAAGTAAGCTATGAGTTTGTGACTGCATCTGAAAACGGATATGGAAACCGCTCATTGTCAATCTCATACCATCTTAATGACTGGTGTGATGTAATGTATGATTATCCTGGGAATAGTATACCGATTGCCATGAGCAACTGGACAGATTACTGGGGGCTTAAACTCAGTCTTTATTCCTCGCGTCCTTATCAGGCAATTAATATTCAGATAACTGATGCAGGAAATGAGCTCTATATCGCATCATGCGGCGGAGCTGAAGGGTGGAACGAGATACTTATTCCATTCCGCGATTTTGAGAAATTCCCTTATTATCAACCACCAAATGCAAGGCATGACGGGAAATTCAATCTTGATACGATCTTAATGCTTGATATTAAGCCTGCCGGAGAAGGTACTGCGGGTACATTCTATGTTGACAATATAGCACTTACCAACAGCCGTACAGCAAAAGCTGAAGCAGTCGCGACTGAAAAATCGGTTAATATAAAGGGATCTTTTTCGCAGGTAATTACTAAAAATATCAATGATGGCATATTCGGGATTAATTCCGCGCATTGGGACAGTGATCTTCTTGTGCCATCGACAGTTGCTCCTGTAAAGGCAGTAAGGCATAAAGTACTTCGTATTCCAGGCGGTCTGAGCTCCGATGAATATCACTGGAAGGAGATGCTTGCAAAAAAGGATGTCAATATTGACATTGATGAATTTCTTGGTTTTGCCGATAAGACCGGGTGCGAAACAATGATTACTGTTAATTTCGGAAGCGGTACACCTAAGGAGGCTGCCGACTGGGTTGAATATGTAAATGTCAAGAATAAGAAAAATGTAAAGCTCTGGGAAATCGGAAATGAGCTATACGGTGACTGGCACAAATTTCACTGTACTGCAGATCAGTACGGCAAACGTGCGGTTGAGTTTATCAATGCCATGAAAAAAGCAGACCCGTCAATTTTAATAACAGTGGTATGGGAGCTTGATGGTGAATGGAATAAAACCGTGTTTAATTATGTAAAGGATATTGCCGATGGCGTGAATGTGCATAATTATCCTCAGGAAAGCGGGGAAGAAAACGATATTGCCCTGCTTGCATCACCGCAGACCCTTGATAATATTATTCCTAATGTGCGCAAACAGCTTGCTGAAAACGGACAAAGCGGGAAAAAATATCAGATCTGGCTGACCGAGTGGAATTCTGTGGATTTCAATCCTGGGCCTCAGAGTTTATCTATTGTCAACGGAGTGTTTGTCGCGGATTATCTTGGAATGCTTGCGAAACACAATATTGAACAGGCATCATACTGGAATATTCATAACAGTCTTTTTGAGCAGGGTGGAGATTACGGTTACCTTTCACGCAGTGATGCGCCTGAAGGCGTAAATGTTACGCGTCCAAGTTACTGGGCGTTCAAACTGGCAAGTGAAAGTCTGCGCGGATCACTTGTGCAGTGTGAGACAAATGATAAGAAAGTCACCGCATATGCATCTTTACAGAAGGATGGCACTAAAACACTTCTTGTTATAAACAAGAATCCCAGGACAAGCGCTGTGCTGTCTTTTTCCATACCGGAATTTAAAGGTACAGGAATTATCGGACAGTTGACAAGTACTTCAACATCCGCAGGGTATGTTGATAAAGTAATAGATTTCCGGTCATCATCAATCATTACTGTTCCACCATATTCCATAACTAAAATACAACTGAAATAAATTATGTTCACCGGAAGTTCTGTATGGAACTTCCGGTATTATCTGTGATAGTATTTATCTCCCTATAAGGTTTAGTATATGGAGAAGAATATATTTTTCAAATGAGAAAAAGTTAAATATAATTGGTTAGTTTGTTTTTATAATACCATAACATATTTTTATAGTAATTTTGAATGGCATGAATGGAATTTTGCAGGATATACTTATAAGAGTATAAAAATTTGTTCAATGTTTTCAGCACAAATATCAAAAGATGTGTTTAAAGCCTCTTAAAAATGGAAAAATGTATTTTTCAGAGTATTACCTGATAGCAAATAAATTATTCATATGAGTAAAAAATCAACAGCTTCCGCATTCAGACAAATTCTGTTATACCTGCTTGGTATCTGCATATTTCTTCCTCTTCTGTTTACTAAAAAGGATCTTGTACTGATTCCATCGGCTGAAAGCTACAAACTCAGTGCCTATTCTGATAAAACAGACAGTACAGGTAAAACAAAAGTCAGTGCTGTATATACAAAAGATACAACAATATTGTTCAATTATACACTTATCAATAATGATTCAATGCCTCAGCTTGATCCTTTTGCCGGCCTTGCTGTTGAATTATGTAAAAAAGCGCCATTTGTTGACATATCGGATTATGATTATTTACATGTCGATATAATTGTCAGGCATGCCAGTTCGTTTATAATTAATATCAAGACATTTATTGAAGGGTTTACTAATATTGATGACTGGCACACCTATCATATTGAGACAATCCAGGTACCTGTGCATCTTGGTTCAATAAATTACCGGATTCATCTGAGTGATCTGCGTATTCCCGAATGGTGGTGGAAAGAGGTCGGGCCGGTTGCCGCAAATCTTCCACGCAATGCTGATCGCAAGAAACTTTTCGGTATCGATTTTCAGAATGGATCAGGTACTCCGAAAAATGTTGATGATCAGATAATCATTAAGAGAATTCAGTTTTGTAAAGATAATACTCGTTTGCAGATAACCCTCAGTATAGTATTTATCATTTACATTGGATTTATACTGTTTTTAAGCCGAATGAAGAAGAATAAAAAACTGCCTGAAAATACTGGATTGTCATATAAGAAACTCGAAATAAGCAACAGCGCCACAGAGGAATCTGCAAGAATTACCAGTTTTGTCGGAAAGAATTTCCAGAACCCTGATTTGACAGTTGATATTGTTGCCCATGAAGTTGGAATAAGTTTATCACGAATTTCAACAGTGCTTCAGAAAGCATACGCACTGACATTCAAACAGTATCTAAATGAGATCAGGATCACTGAAGCAAAGCGGCTTCTTAAGGAGACTGACCGATCTATTACTGAGATCGGGTTTGCAGTAGGGTATAACAGTATAACCCATTTCAACCGCGTCTTTAAACTCGATACAGACCTGTCCCCGTCAGAGTTCAGAGAGCAGATGCATAATACTCAAAAAACCTGATATCTTTATTGCTTGACATTCAAAGAAATATCCCTGATTTCATTGCCTTTGCTGCATAAGTCTGCTCAGTTATTAATTTACGTTTGTGATTGAATTCAAATCAAACAGTATTTTTTATTTATTGTCGCCTGTCCATATCAAATTGTAAATATAAAATAATACATGTCAATCTGAATACAGCTTCCCTCAACAGTATAGGCGGCTTCTTCACTTTTGACAAAAACGCAATTGAATTATTGGTTTTGCAGAAGTACCAATAGTGTTCAGCAGTGATATTATATGAAAATGTCTGAAAGAATTCTAAAAGGAATTTTTACTAACTGTATAAAAAAAGAAGCATTGTGAAAATTTAAACGTGAATCAAGTAATTACTAATGTAATAATTTGATGTGAAAAAAATCACAAAAAGACTTGCATTAAAAAACAAATTTTGGTATATTTTAACTGTAACTAAGAAATTAATGACTTAAATGTAATATTTAATGTGAAATTAGTCTCAATAAGGAGGGGCTTATGGATTACCGGCGTGTGACAAATGCTGAGGAACTGGAGAAATTGATTACTGATGTTCGTAATGCTCAGAAGGTTTATGCAACTTTTGATCAGAAGTCAGTCGATGAAATTTTTCGCGTTGCGGCGTTGGCTGCGAGTGATGCCAGAATTCGTCTGGCAAAACTTGCTGTGGAAGAGACTGGAATGGGTATTGTTGAAGATAAAGTGATTAAAAACCACTTTGCATCAGAATTTATTTACAATGAATACAAGGATGAAAAGACCTGCGGCGTACTCGAAAAGGATGATTCGTATGGTATCATGAAAATCGCTGAACCTATTGGAGTTATTGCGGGTGTTGTCCCTACAACCAATCCGACATCAACGGCAATTTTTAAATCGCTTATTACACTCAAGACCCGTAACGCAATAATTTTTTCCCCTCATCCACGTGCAAAGCGCTGCACGATCGAAGCGGCTAAAATAATTCTTGAAGCTGCCATAAAAGCCGGGGCTCCTGAAAATATAATAGGATGGATTGATGAACCGACTGTGGAACTTTCGAACATTCTTATGCGTCAAAGCTCGATGATCCTTGCAACTGGCGGACCTGGTATGGTGCGTGCGGCATACTCTTCGGGGAAGCCTGCAATTGGTGTGGGCGCTGGAAACACACCGGCAATTATAGATGAGACTGCGCATATAAAAATGGCCGCAAATTCTGTTCTTATGAGTAAAACATTTGACAATGGGGTAATATGTGCATCTGAACAGTCGATCATTGTACATGGAGCAGTGTATGATGCTGTAAAAACTGAACTTAAAGAGCGCGGTGCATATTTTCTCAGTGATGAAGAACGGAAAAAAGTCGGTGATATTCTTATTGTCAAGGGGACGTTGAATGCGGAAATCGTAGGACAGTCTGCCGCAAAGATCGCTCGTCTGGCAGGAGTTGCAGTGCCTGAAGAAACGATGATTCTTGTCGGGGAAGTAACAGATGTTTCTCCTGATGAACCGTTTGCACATGAGAAACTCTCTCCGACGCTTGCAATGTATAAGGCTGCCGGTTTTCCTGAGGCTGTTGACATGGCGGTAAAACTGATTGAGCTTGGCGGTATCGGACATACATCAGTGCTTTACACTGATGCACGAAAAAATCGTGACCGGATTGAATATTTCGGGAAAAGAATGAAAACCGGACGTGTCATTATAAATATGCCGGCATCGCAGGGTGCCATCGGTGATATTTATAATTTCAAACTGTCTGCATCTCTTACACTGGGATGCGGTACATGGGGCGGAAATTCTGTAAGTGAAAACGTGGGAGTGAAACATCTGATGAATATAAAAACTATTGCGGAACGTCGCGAAAACATGTTGTGGTTCAGGGTTCCGCCAAAAATTTATTTCAAATACGGAGCCATGCCTGTAGCGCTCAAGGAACTTGAGAATAAAAAGAAGGCATTTATTGTAACTGACCGTCCGCTTTATGAACTCGGTTATGCAGAGAAAGTCGTGAAGATACTTGACGAAATCGGTGTTGAGACACAGGTGTTCAGCCAGGTTGATCCGGACCCGACAATTGCCAATGCGAAAACAGGTGTAGCTTTAATGCACGCGTTTCAGCCTGATGTGATAATCGCTCTTGGCGGCGGCTCTCCGATGGACGCTGCGAAGATCATGTGGGTGATGTACGAGCATCCGGAAGTAAAGTTCGAGGATCTTGCCATCCGTTTCATGGATATACGCAAGCGCATATATCAGTTCCCGAAAATGGGTCAGAAGGCACTGCTTGTGGCGATACCGACAACAAGCGGAACTGGTTCTGAAGTGACTCCGTTTGCAGTCATTACAGATGAGAAAACCGGAATCAAGTATCCTGTTGCAGATTATGAGCTTACTCCAAATGTTGCAATAGTTGATCCGGAACTGGTGCTCACAATGCCTAAAAGCCTTACAGCATTTGGCGGCATAGATGCGCTTGTTCATGCGATAGAGGCTTTTGTCAGTGTGTTTGCAACAGAGTACACAAACGGTCTTGCACTTGAGGCGATAAGGCTCGTTTTCAAATATCTGCCGGCTTCTTACGAATTGGGAGCTGAGGATCTGAAGGCACGCGAAAAGATGCATTATGCCGCGACAACTGCAGGTATGGCGTTTGCAAACGCGTTTCTTGGTGTAAACCACTCCATGGCACATAAACTCGGTGCAGCATTTCACCTGCCGCACGGACTTGCAAATGCGCTCCTTATTTCTCAGGTGATAAAGTACAACGCCGCTGATGCGCCGCGTAAACAGACTGCATTTCCGCAGTATAAGTATCCGCAGGCAGCATCAAGGTTTGCACGTATTTCAGACTACCTGAATCTTGGCGGCACTACAAATGAGGAAAAGGTTGACCTGCTCATTGAACATATTGAAAAACTGAAACGCCGGATCAATATTCCTGCAAGCATAAAGGAGGCCGGTGTTGCAGAGAATGTGTTCATGGAAAAGGTTGATGAAATTTCTGAACTTGCTTTTGATGATCAGTGTACAGGTGCAAATCCGAGATATCCGCTTATAAGCGAAATCAAGGGTCTATACATCAAGGCATATAAGGGTGAAATCTGATTTCAGAAGTTTATTATAATAGATAAAGCCATAGTGTTATGCACACTATGGCTTTGCTGTTTAGCTATATAAATGGGGTTTTATCGGATAATATTTAAAACGGAGAAAATGCTAATTAAATCTACGATACTGTTTGTTGTGTTGTCAATACTTTGCAGAAAAATAATTAAAAAAAGTATAAATGCATAAATTCCGCTTTTGTATAATATGCTTTTTCAGGAATTAAAGCTGTTGTTTTAATTTTACAAGATGTTTCTTAACAAGAGCAACTTTCTGGTCATCACTCAGCTTCCCCGTAGCACTTGACGTTGCATCAACAATAATGCCTTTGTTTTTCTTAACAATTCCGGTAAGATCATCAAGATTGTTTTTGTCAAGGAAATTAGCGGCAGTTGTTAAAATGAAAATGTTTTTGTTTTCAATACCTTTAACTGATTTCAGCCATGTTCTCACCGGGGACATCATATTAAATGCCATTACTCTGCTGTAAATCAATACAAAGTTAAATCCTGAAATATCTGATACATTTCCCTTATCCAGTTTGACTTCAGTCAGTGTTACTCCTGCATCAAAGGCGTATTTTCTATATGTTTCAATATAAATATTTGTCTTTTCATCAGTCTTATCGTAGATAAGGAGTGCTTTTGTTGATGACAAAGAAGAATCTGTCTGGCTGTATGCATTTAATGATACAGATAATAGCAAGAAGGTAATTGTGCAGACTTTCTGCAAAAAGCGTCTGCTGATATTTACAGGAAAAAAATTATTGTGATTAGTAAATAATTGAACCGCTGCATGATAAAAAGAACTTTTGTGATACATGGATGTTCCTGTCGTAAATGTTCTGAAATGAAATAATTTTATATTGAATTAAAAATATTATCATATGCATTATTTTTCAATGGCTGACCGGGATATTTTCGATATTTTTATACGAATTTACTAAAACCCCGAATTATCAAAGTTATATACCGCAAAAATATAATAAGCGTTTCTCGTCTGCTGTTTTCTGACAGAAAACACTTTTTTTAATCATCAGACCATTATGTGCAAATTTACCCATATTACGATGTAAATTTTATATATAAAGTTTCATTAAAGGAGTGAATTATATGAAAAAGCTGCTGTTCACTGTTTTTGCTGTTATCATGTCTGCACAACTGTTTACTGTATGGTCGGAGATTGTTTTTGACGCATCGCAGGTAAAGGGACCGCTTTGTGTAATCCGGGATTCTGTGAACAACCGCACACTGACTATGTCGCCGTCGCGTTCGCAGTATAATGTTGTAATATCCGATGGGTTTGCGGACATTACGCTGAGTCAGGTGTTTATTAATCCTGGAATTAAAATAAAGAGTACGGTATATGTGTTTCCGCTTCCTGATAACGGAAGTGTAAATGCAATGGAGATGGAATACAAAAACAAGATATACAAGGCAAGTATAATGGAGAGGAAGAAGGCACAGCAGATTTACGATAGTGTGTCTGCACTTGGTCTGGTCGCAGCGCTTCTTGTCCAGGACCGACCCAATGTGTTTCAGCAGTCGCTTGCCAATATTGAACCGGGTGATACTGCATATGTTAAGATAAAAATCACCATGCCGCTGAAATACAGCAGCGGGATTTACGAATGTGCGATCCCGACCATGATCGGTGAACGGTTCCAGAGCAGCGGATCATCATTTGTACAGTCATCCGGGACACTGTGGAATCCTCCGGAAAATCGCGAAGGGCAGTCAATACAGATAAATGTTCTTTTACAGACAGGATTCGCAATACGCAATATCATCTCCCCGACACATGATATTATAACAGGAGAATACTCAGACTTTAAAGATGAACTGATCAGACGCTGTGTTGTATCTGATACTGTAAAGCCAAATACAGATAATTCAAAAGGAATAATGCTTGCGAATGTCGCCACATTTCCAAACAGGGATTTTGTCCTGAGATTCAGTCGTGATGCTGCTGCACAGGATTTTACAATTGTATCACAGTATGATTATGATTACAAAAAAGGATTCTTTGCATTTACCATGTTTCCTGATGATACCGCAAGTAACAGTACGCGGCCGAATCTTGAGATAGTATTGCTTATTGACATATCGGGATCACAGGGCGGCTGGCCTCTTGCAAAGGAAAAAGAAATTGCCCTGAATATTCTTGGAAAACTTAAATCCACAGACAGGGTGAATGTACTTGCTTTTTCAGATAATATCTACTATGCATTTTCAAATAATAAAGCTGTTGATGCGACAGAAGCCAATATCGCAACAGCAAAGACTTTCATTCAGTCTCTTCAGGCGATGGGCGGCACTCAGCTTCTTGACGGTGTTAAGGCGGCCTTGAGTACCCCGCTTACTTCAGAGGCGCAGCGCTACTACATTTTTCTTACTGACGGGTTTATTACAAATGAGACGGCTATTCTTGATGAAATCAGAAATCATGCAACCAGACCGACAGTGTTTACATTCGGGGCAGGAGGTTCTCTGAACAGGTATTTTCTTGAGACAAGTGCAGCTGTGGGAAATGGCTATGCTGTGGAAGTGACCCAAAATGAAGATGCGGCATCAATGGTCAATCCGGCATGGGAAAAAATAAGTTCACCGCAGATAAAAAATATTTCAGTGATATTCTCAAATACAACTATCGGAGATTTGATTATTCCGAAATCGACAGTTTTGTATGCAGGGGATCCATTCCGAATATATGGTTCATATCTGACTGGCGGACAGACTGTTGTGACTGTAAAGGGATATCGCGACGGTAATCCTGTTGAGTTTACAAAAACAATTGAACTCTCTTCCGGAAATACATCGAATTTCATGATCCCCAAAGTCTGGGCAAAAGAGAAAATCTCAAGGCTTTCTATTGATCAGGGCAGTACTGAAAGCAGAAAAGATTCGATTATTCTCATATCAGAACAGTTTCAGGTATTAAGCAATTATACAGCTTTCCTTGCTGTTGATGCTCAGGACATAACAGCCGGTTCAAGTTTATCGCAAAAAATTGAAAGCAGTTTCAGTATTGCAGTTAAAGATGTATTGTCAATTAAAGTCAATCCTGTTTTTATCTGCAAAGGAAAATCAATTGAGCTGACTCTGCCTGCCGGAGAATATGTAACTGAATTCGCAATTTACGATATGGCTGGAAGAATTATTTACAAATGTTCGCTTACTGGTACTTCGCATATGTCTAAGTTCGTCTGGAGCGGAAATTTACTTAGTGGTAACAGGCTGCAAAAAGGCCGTTATATCATCAATATAAAGACATCATCTGGAAGATCGATCATGAGGACCGTTACCTGGATTGGCAGATAGGTAACAACAGGATATGTACTGGCTGGAGATATCCGGGACGCTTTACCCGGGTATCTCTTTTTTTGCAACCGGCAGGGCGCTCTTCTTAAATATCTGTTTTAACGTCTTATATTCCATTTACTTTGAGGTTATCGAAAATAGTAATACTTTACTGATTGATACATCTGATGATTTCCAGATATTTTTCTATTCTGTAATTTTCCTCCCGCAAGTTCAAGTCCTACAAAATAAAGGACGGTCAGCAGTTGTGGAATGGAGAAAAATTAGTTATACTAATCAGTATGAAAAAAGAAATACCAGATATTTTCGAATATATAAATTTTAGAGACTACCTTGCTGATTACTATAAAATCCGCAAGGAAAACGAACCCGGTTTCACCCATACCTATATCTGCCACCGACTTGGACAGGTCAAGTCCAAAGGTTATTTCAACAATGTCATAATGGGGCGGATTCAGATGACTGCAACATTTGTGAACCGCTTCATAGAGCTTCTGGAATTAAAGGGAAACCAGGCAAATTATTTCAGGGCACTTGTCAATTATAATCAGACCGTGAGCCCGGCAGAAAAAGAGTTCTTTTTCGAACAGATCATAAGGCTCAACAATACACCATACCGGATAGTTGATAAAAGTACATATCAGTTTTATAAAGAGTGGTATCACGGTGCAATCAGGGCTCTGCTGGATGTGATTAATTTTACAGATGATATCAGGATGATTACATCAGGACTTTATCCGGCAATTACTGCGAAACATGCCAGGGAATCTCTTTCCCTGCTTAAAAAACTTGGTTTGATAAAGAAGAACAATAGCGGATTCTGGAAACCTACTGATAAAGTAATCATTACAGGTGAATTCATCCGTGATGAGCTTATCCGGCAGTATCAGATGAAATGCTGCAGTCTTGCACAGTCTGTGATTGCAGATGACAATAAGCTGAATCAAAGGAATATCACCATGACAATCAGTGTATCAGACAGGGCTTACGACAGAATTATTGAACGCATTATGGGGTCAAGTCGGAGATACGTTCAATTGTGCACAAAGATGATGAGACTGCGACTAAAGTATGTCATCTGAACATGAACATTTTTCCGATGTCAAATTAGGATTGATATGATTAAAATATTTACAGTATGCTGTCTTTCGTTACTAGTGTACTTTTTCAGATGTACAACAGACATTGCCGGCACGATAAGTGAAACTGACAGCGGCTGTGCAATTGCAGGTATAGTATACGATACCTGGGGTATGCCGGCATGCGGTGCAAGGGTGATTCTTCATGATCAGAGCAATGTTTCTCCTGTATTAATTGTAAAATTACAGAATGGCAAACTGCTCCACCGCTCAGATACTGCACAAACTGATCAGTCTGGTTGTTTTAATCTTGATTCAATTGACACAGGCAATTATATCATTGAAATCAGTCATATGGATTCGCTTGGTGTCAATATTGCGGCTGCTGTTGGATTATCCGACACAATTATTGAAAAACAGGGGTCTGTAAAGCCAACTGGATGTATTGCAGGAAAAGTTGACACATTGGATTTTGCAAGTCAGGGAAGTAAATATGTTGTTGTCAGGGAACTTGGCAGGGTGATTCCTGTGGATTCTTCCGGAAATTTCATTATCATTAATTTACCGCAGTGGAAATATCATCTCAGTATCGCAATTGACAGTGTAATAACTTTAAATTCCGGAGATACCATGCCTGTTGCTGTATCCTCCGGTGATACAACAACAGTCAATGGTGTCGGTTCAGTAAGTGGAATGACTGTCGCTTACGATACAATACAGTTTGAGAATATCTCATTCAATACTGATTCAGGTATAGGCGGCGGTGTAGCTTTTCTGAAAACCGATTCATCTCTGGATGTGCGGCTTCTGATAGGCAGGAAAGATTACTATCATCAGGTGGATATTCAGATTGATAACTACAAGGCTGATTCAACTCAAATAAAGACATCCGGTTTTACACAGGTCACTCCAGCTGAAAACACACATCTTTCAACAGTGAAAAACGGCAGTCTGCTGCTGCTTTACAGTATAAAAAAAGATATTTCAGGTTTCAGTTATAAGGTCAATGCCGACACAACCAGTATTTCAGGTACGATTGTTCTGGCTGGTATTCCTGATATTTCATCATATAGTCCTGTCAGAATAACCGGTTCATTTACAGCAGATATTGGCGGAATAGGAGTCACGGAGTGGGATTGCAATTACGGGGATACAATCTGCAGCTGCTGGTTTCTTGAATAGGTGATTATTGTTTGACAAAATAGTATATTTACATGCAGGAAAGGAAACGATAATGATTAATCGCAGACATAAAATATTTAGTGTCAATTGTCTATTGATAATGATGTTTTTATCACAGACAGCAGACGCAAAATGGGTGTCATCGGGAGGACCTGCGGGCGGACATGTAATAGATATGGCACAGGGTGACAGCGGGATTGTGTATGCCGCGGTCAGCAACAGCGGTATTTTCAGATCCACTGATCATGGTGTCAACTGGACACAGACCGATTCGAGTTTGACTATTGGAGATATGTCTGCTATTACTGTTTTTGGAAAATGTGTCACAGTCTACACGCTTCATGATGACAAATACTTTTCCAATGATGGCGGAGTTCACTGGAAACAGCTTGCTCAGGGTTCGGATAATCAGGTATTCAAAGTAGTTGAGGGCAGTAACGGAGAAATTTATGTACTGGGATATTTCATGTTTTCGCGTTCTACCGACAGTGGAGCCTCATGGAAAGACATAAGCCGTATCTCCGATGCCGGAGGTTCTCCTGTAACACCAATGGTTGTTACAGGAAACGGAACGCTTATCAGGGGCGGGACAAATATTACAGGCATAGTGCGTTCGAAGGATCATGGAGTAAGCTGGTCTGATCCCGATACGACATTGGGGAAAATAAATTCTTTGGGTAGGCGAAATACAGGCGAGATATTTGCAGTAGGGGAAAAGGGATTCTTCCATTCCAATGACAGCGGGAGCAATTGGATCAAGATAGATACCGATTATCCGTTTACATCTTTCACCTGCCTTACTGCGGC
>Ga0209373_10000436_pt1 | contig 69553 bp, 41 predicted proteins | sample Higcelweek5metaG_FD_187173 | JGI IMG/M metagenome (GOLD analysis project Ga0209373, IMG submission 187173) | Freshwater pond sediment microbial communities from the University of Edinburgh, under environmental carbon perturbations - High... | ecosystem: Environmental > Aquatic > Freshwater >...
CCTTCTCTTCCTTTTTTTAGTCTCACCATCCAGCGGCACTGGCGCCTTTCAGTTTCTGTTCCCTGCGTTTCGGCACCCTGCCCCACGGATTACACTTGTTCTATCACTGCCGTCAGTTATTATCTGCACCGCAGCATAAAAACAAGTGTTAACCGTACCTTCCATGTGAATTTTACGCATGGTTTCTCAGCATAATGGATCATCATACCGAATCCGACTAGTCCTTGCGGCTCTCACCACGCAAAGGCCGGCCATCTCCGGAAGCAATTATTTTTGCTCTGTCTGAATATGGAACTTTCAGGTTATTTTCATAGCCCGGTCACGCAAAGTCCATACCCCTGCACATCCTGATTCATTATGCTTTTCTTTCCTTGAATACCCCACAAAAGCGGCGCGTTCAAGCTCAGCAGCCATTCCAACTGTTTTGACTTTCTTGCCCACTGTTAATGGTCCAAAACACCACATCCGACCAGCCCCTGCGGCTCTCACCACGCAAAGACCGACCATCTCCGGAAGCCATCATTGTTGCTCTGCCTGAATATGGGACTTTCAGGTTATGTTCATAACCCGGTCACGTAAAGCCCATATCCCTGCATATCCTGATTCATTATGCTTTGAAAACAAGTGTCAGCCATATCCTCCATGCTAATTTTACGCATGGTTCCTCATCATAATGCTTCAACATACCGCATCCTGTCAGCCCTTGCGGCTCTCACCACGCAAAGGTTGGCTTTCTCCGGAAACAATCATTGGCTCTGCCTGAATATGGAACTTTCAGGTTATTTTCATAGCCCGGTCACGCAAAGTCCATACCCCTGCATATCCTGATTCATTCTGCTTTAATTTCCTTGATACCATTATAACAGATTACTTCCGTCATTTTCGTCATTTTTAAATTTTTTTTTAAATTTATTAAATTTTCTTCTTGGATAAGCCGTTTACGTACCGAATCGACAATATAATTACGCTTTTTTATCATGCTTTCTACAATATCATTTTACCACATCCCAACCGAACAAAACGAACAACTTTTAAATCTTTACGATTCTCTGAAAATCAACAAAATACCTGAGTGTGAAATACCGATTTTCAGCCGCTATTTCAGGAAATTTGATCATACAAAAATGGGCAAAGCAAAAGCCCCAACACTTTATGTGGCAGGGCTTTTGTCCGTTTATCCAACTTCACTAATTATAATGATATCACACTTTGCCAGTGTCATGCAATGTTTTTTAGTGTCCTGTTTTAAAATTTTTTTAATTTTTTCTAAACTTTTTACATGAATTTTATGTATGTACCGAAGATCATACCGCAATTCATCAGCAATTACTTACCACTCTTTTCCTGATCAGTACCGCAGTTCAAGTAAAAGCCTATGTGCGGAATTTTTTACTTCTACGATTATATGATATCACACTTTGCATAGGACATTCAAGGACATTTCAGGACATCTTCAATTTTAATTTATTTTTATGCCAATCCATGCAACAGGCAAACATGCCGAACCTCATATCCTATCCCCATTTACTCCCCGTAATAACCGTCTTACCAATCCGCCTTCTGTTCCTGAGCTTTTCTTGTGCTGCGTCTCTGGTTATGATAATCATACCTGCATTTATCACAGCAGAATTTACGGGTCGGCTTAATTTTCACCCCGCAGAACCAACAGTAATTTGCACAAGATACCGCCTTACGACGCTTTTGCCAGATGGTCATCAGCATATCTTCCGAGGCGTTTCCGGTTAACCCATGATAACGACAGTAATCCCTTACCTGATGTTTTTTCAGCCCCAGTTCGTTGGCGATACTCTGATACCCGCTGCCAAGATTCCTGCGCAGTCGTATATAATCCTTCTGTCTGTCCGTCATACCGCGCGCCGGTTTTTCAGCAACATCAAAATCGCCCCGGCGCTTTTTGTACCACCATGCCATCCGGCATTTGTCACAGCAGAATTTCTTTTGCTTCCGTCCGGGAAAATGTTTCAGGGGCTTGTGACAGTTCTGGCAGTACAGTGCCTGAATCTCCTTTTCGGCGTCCATCAAAAGCTTTATTTGATCATCGACATTCATACTGATTCATCTCCCTTGCTTTTTCGATCGTTACTCTTTTATTTTATATTTTATCATAAATTTTTCCAAAATTCAAATTATTTATTTATATAATCGTTTTTATAAAAATCCATTACATAAACAAATAATTTGAATCCACGCATCCAGCTTACACAATTGTTGTGTTTTCCAGAAGCATATTGATATAATTCATCCTGTATCTTCCCCGCTTTCCGCCCAAACATATTTTGGTATTTTAGCCTTGGTTTTTACCAGCATTTGCTGTTTTTATGTCCAAAACAGGCTTAAAACAACCCTAAACCACTAATTTACCCCCACTAAAACGTCCTTTTTTGCCATAAAAAATCGACTTTTTTATTAAAAATCAGCTGTTCTCTTAAACTTATTCAAATTTGCCAATCCTCAAATTCCTTTATAAATCCTAACGATTCTGGCATTCGGCCTTTTACCGTTTTTTACCGATTCAACGATTTAAAAATCCCCGTAATCGCTGTATTTTCCTATGTTTTTTCATGTTACATCAAGGCAAAAATAGACCCCCACCCCCTTTTACCTGCAATTATGCGTGTTAATTGGGGCGGCGGTCTTCTGATGCAAATGTCGTGGAGATAATATGGCCCCTACCGTCTGCATTCATGGGGGTTTACGGCATTTTTGCATCCTAAAATTTATACTCCGGTACACTGTCCTGTTTCCCGGTCTTTCTATTGTGACAAGCGCAGCATAATGGCTGCCAGTTAGTTTGAGACCACATCAGCTTAGGGTCGCCCCGGTGTGGAACGACATGGCCAACCACAACAGCTTCCACCAGCCTTCCATTCCTGTGACACTCAATGCAGAGCGGATGCGATTTGAGATACAACTTGCTCAGCCTGCGCCATTTGCCGTCATACCCACGTTCATGCGCGGAAGGTCGGTGATTTAATTTATTATGCTTTTCTCAGTAGGTATCAAACGTCAGCTCTGGACATTCCGGATGCCTGCAAGGCTTTTTGGGTTTTGTGGGCATGAATTTCCTTCTAAAAGCGGAAGCCACTGCTACTACCATGGCTTCCGCTGCATTCGTTTTTCTATATTACCATTATATCACTTTCTTTTCGGCAGGTTTTCATTTTTCACTATCTTTTAGAAATTTATTATGCTTACGCCTCGGATAGCTTTCATCCGTTTCACCAATGCTGAAAGCGATTTGTTGCCAGCTGAGTCCATTAATATACCTTAAAGATAATATAAGCCTCATTTGACTGTCGTCAACCGACTGTATGTAACGGTTCAATCTGTTTAGTTCATAAAAACATTTTTTCAGGTTTATATCCAGCAACGCCTTTAAATCCGCAATCTCAACGGCATACTCGACCAACTTGTCCGAAATATTGTTTGCTCTCGGAAGTCCAGTGATAGTGGCCGTACATGAAGTCGCCACTGTTTCCAACTCTGCAAGCCTGAACTGCTGCTCTTCAATTTCCCTGTTTAAATAATATAGCTGTGATAATTCTTTTTTCGTCATTCCGTTTATCCTCCGTTCTATTATTTCTTTTGTAGGAAACGAAGGACGGTGGTGCCCGAATCCATAGGAATGCTCTATTACTTCCCGTAAAAAGGCAAAAAAAGAGAGCGAGATTTGATTTCCCAGCAAGCCTTCCGGTTGTTACTACCGGATTTCGCCTCTTTTCATCAAATTTCGCTCTCATGGATAAACTGATGCAATGTACTCTTTGTTTATTTTTATACAATCACCATTAGGAGATTGATCCCCATAAATAGCTTTTCTATCAAAATACCTTGCACAATTTCGCACCCCTGCGGAATGCTTCGCCTCTTTTCCATCCAATTAAAAACACATTGTATCTTTCCGGTTATTTTATATCAATCCGAATTGGCAAGACTCATTCTTCCTTGCTTATTCAACTACTTCCCTTGAAGCTATCGTTTCTGCTGTAATGTGAAATAAAATGATTGAGGAATTTTAAGATTAAGATAATTAGCTAACGGAGATTTCATATTTTCCGTTACTGCAATTAGCGTAGCTTCCTTTTTACAGCAAGCATCAATTATTGGTAACAACTCTGCAGTTTTACCACCCCTTGAAACCATTATCATAATATCCTCGCCTTTTAAAGCCCCCATTCCGCCATGAACAGCCTCACATGGAGGCATAAACATTGCTGCTTTCTCAATACAATAAATATTCAAGTATATCACCCACTGCTTTTTGCTCAATTTCAAGCAACTTTTTCGCTTGAATCATGCTTTCATTTTTCAATTCAAACACCCCATTATTCTGTTGTCCAAACCAGTGCTATTTTTTCACTCCTGCAAAAATTTACAAGAAAATTTTAGGATCAGTATAAGCCATACCAAGACTTTCGGCAACTGGCTTACATGTTAGCATTCCTCCATAAGTGTTGAGACCTGCCAAAAGAGATTCATCACTTAGCAATGCTTCTTTGACCCCATTATTTGCAATATCTATTAAGTATGGTAAAGTGGCTGCTTCAAGTGCATAAGTAGAAGTTCTCGGAACCGCTCCCGGCATATTGGCAACCGAATAATGGATAACGCCATACTTTTCATAACATGGTTCGTCGTGTGAAGTTACGCGATCTATCGTTTCAATAGATCCACCTTGGTCAATAGCAACATCCACGATAACTGACCCCTTCTTCATCGATTTAACCATTTCTTCAGATACTGTCTTCGGTGCACTAGCCCCTGTTACTAATACAGCCCCGATGAGTAAATCTGCTGTTTTAACCACCTTCGCTGTATTGTACTCATTATAAGTTAAGGTTGTAATACGCCCACCAAATATATCATCAAGGTAGGCCAGACGTTGTTTGCTAATGTCCAATACAGTTACTCTCGCACCTAACCCAACCGCCATTTTAGCTGCATTTGTTCCAACAACACCACCACCAATAATTACAACCTCTGCAGGTGCAACGCCCGAAACACCACCAAGCAATATGCCCAAACCACCATTATACTTTTGCAGAAAGGTTGCACCAACCTGTATTGACATTCTTCCAGCTACTTCGCTCATCGGCATTAAAAGAGGAAGTACACCACTTGGTAGGCGCACAGTCTCATAAGCAATGCCAGTTATCTTTTTATCCAACAGTGCATTTGCAAGCGATGGATTTGGTGCAAGGTGCAAATATGTATAAAGCGTTTGCCCTTGCTTAAATAATGCGTATTCAGATTCAAGAGGTTCTTTTACTTTTACGATTATATCTGACTGATTGAATATATCTTTTACATCGTCCATCATTGAAGCACCCACTTCAATATACTGATTATCTTCAAACCCACTGCCATAACCCGCAGAATTTTCTACAATTACACGATGACCATTTTTCACTAATACGCTTACACCTTCCGGAGTAAGCCCTACCCTGTTTTCATTGTTCTTAATTTCTTTTGGCAAACCAATTATCATTACAATTCTCCTTCATATATATTTTTTTGTATCAAACAATTTTTACACACATTTTCTATAAAGCTAATAACCTTACCATCACCTCCGTCACATCTTTTAACACTATTACCCATAACAATAGGAGTTAAGTATAATCGTACTAAGGCATGAACATCTCACATAGACTTTCTTGCCTTAGTACAATATCGCACAAATTTTCCGGTGGGCTTTGCTATGCCTTTTTCCTATATCCCCACCCTCGACCTCGGTACTTTTTTACATACATTATAATTTTTTAGCTGTCAACGTGTTTGATTGTTGTTTTTCATAAAACTTTTGACACTACCTAAAATCTCATTAAAAGTCTGCCGATGGAGTAATAATTTCTTTCGCTACCACGGAATAACCACCTTCATTAATTAGGAGCTTCTCTTCCAACTCAGCAATGTAGGGGATTTCTCCTTGTAAATATTGTGAGATAACCTCAATCGTATCTTCAACTCTGGCAATAACACCGCCATAACGAAAGCTTAACACCTCATAACCAAAAGGTTTATAAGTTGTTTTCCATTGTTTTTTGTGGCATTCGGATAATTCCTTATAATATTTAATCAAACGTGGCATGATATCCTGAGATGCTTTTTCAAGATATTTTAAATCTCCATTTTGATAGGCCTGACGAAGATTTTTTCGAAGTTCTGCTTTAATAGAGCAAATTCTATATAAAAGCTGTGCATATTGGTATCGTTCATAATTTCTATCATGTTTTTCAATTAATATACTTAGCCTATCTGCACATTCATTATAAACCGTTATAGCTTCATCACAAGCATCCTGCTCAATACTGAGGTCATACAGAATATCCGCATAAAAAAGCCGCTTTCCAACTATAAAGCCTTCCATGGTTTTATTTGTATCGTAAGTTAAATTGCCAATAACCTGTGCATCCCGAAAATCAATTTTCGTTAAAAACGCAGAAACACGTGCAATATCCTCTTCAGTACAATTAAAACCCCTATAGCAATATTCTGAATAAAGAGGTAGCAAAGAAGTTGATAAAAAAACATTAGTTTCATTACCGTCATCACCCCATAATGTGGCGACAACCGTTTCAACATTACAAGTCAGACATGCCCGCAATGCAGGTTCCATATTTCTATAAGTAAGATTATGAGCAACCAAAAACCCCATAAAGGTATGAATTGCACCTGCAAAGGTAATATTATCTCCTAACTCCATATGCTTTTTCAGCATATTTTCATAAAAGTTCTGATCATTGTGATAATAATCCCAGAAAACCATTCCAACCTGTGAAATTGATTCTTTAAGATTTTTTGGAAACTCAAAATCATATTCATAATATGTATGATTTTTGGATGTAAAATTAAAAATCATATCACTCCAAATTATAGGTTCAAACTGATATTCTTGACAGATTTTCACCACTCGCTTTAAGTGTTTCGTTAAAATTTCAAAACGATTCTGAAAACCGTTTAAACGAAGATAATTACCCAAACCCATATCGCTTGCCTCATCCATACCTATGTGAATTCGTTTACTTTTAAAACATTCTCGACAAGTTCTTACCGCATCCTCAATAAAGCGATAAGTTTCTTCACAGTCGCACAATAAAACCGCTTTTTTATCTGTTATTTCCCAGATGTGTTCTCCTGTATAGTCAGGAGCACCGGCGCGGGACCATTTAAGATATTGCAACATATGTCCCAGGGTTTGAATACAAGGCACAAGCTCTATGCCCATTTTATCCCCGTACTCAATAATATCACGAATTTCTTCCTTTGAATATCTACCTCTTAAATACCCAAAACGGGGACGTCCTTCAATTGTAAAGGTATCCTCTGTATAAAGCATTAAAAAATTAAATCCCAATGCTGCCATACAATTAATATACCGTTTAGCGGCATCCGGCGTGATGACAGCGTTGCGGGAGCAATCAATCATACTGCCGCAGTTCTTAAAATTAGCTTTTTCACAAATATTAATGCTTGTTTTTCCTTCTGAAAAGTTAAGGGCAAATAAAAAACATCCTCTCGCAAAACCAGCCTTAGTGTTTGCCCCAATCTTTGCAGTCTGACCATCATAATTTACTTTAATTCCATCATATTCAAAAAATTGAATATCTTCATTATAAGTAAAATCAACCGTATTGAATACCGTTTCCTTTATAAACGTTAAATCCACTGTCCTCATCTCTTTTCTAATCCTTTTTACAAAAAATTGTTCCTATTGTCCATGGCGAAAGTGAAGGAATTTCTACTGTATATTCTTCTCGATCAGCAACAAAACCAAGTTCTATCTCTTGTCCATCCTGCGACATAAAAATAAAATTGATTTCGGCAGGATGACGAATCTTAATTTTTAGAGCGCCGCTTTCTCCAATTGTATTGTTAACAATACTAATACTTGTAACTCTGCCCTCCTTATTTTCTCGCGGCAAAATGACTGTTTGATACGGCGATTCCACATATGCCGGAAGCCGTTTTTCGCTAATATAGTCCGCAGCTTTTATGATTTGATTCCTTTTTGCGCTACTGACAACATTTGTCCATATGCCATAACCAAACACAATCCAGAAGGCGCCTTTCGATGTTTTTATAACGGCATTGGCTATGCCAAAGGGATACTTTCCCTCTCTCCGCTTTAAATTTAGCGCATTTGACTCATAATAACCAAAAACCTCCGTTTCCCCGGTTTTATCAAAAAGCTCATAGCCCTCTCTGAAATAAAAGCCCTGACTCCAATACGCCCCCGCCTTATCTCCATTTATCACATGATCAGAAAAAATTTCTCTTAAATTTTGTGTGTATATTTTTTTAGCTTCGGCACTAAAATTATAGCCATAATGGGTTAAATACTCAAGTGTTTCACCATCAGTTATAACCGGCTGTAATAATAATTCTTCAATTTCTTGCTTTGATAACCTTTCAGCACATGCAAAAGGTAAAAGTCTTACAGAATCCTTATTACCGCCGTAACACAAAGGAATACCAAGTCCTAAAAGCTCTGTCCCGGCCAGAACCGGTTCCATTGTCCATGAAAAAGCCTCCTGCTCACATGTAGTATCTATCGACCACGTTTCTTTCGGCGAAACAAGACTAAGTCCCGCTTGCATTGTATCTTGATTATAACACTTTAAAACATCCCAATATTTTCTATGATTTGAAAAGGCCGACAGCATCTCCCCATGCCAGTCCAGCGACTCCAGATAATTTTGTGCCATAGCATAGGTCATCCCCGTACTACCTGCTGCAAAATACAAGCTTGTTTCAAAACAACATCCGGCAATACTTTTGCCATAAATTACATTCGGTAGATTTTCAATTTCAGGAAGTGTATCTGTCACATAGTCAGGCAAAGTATAATTCTGCCAACTGATTAACATCATTTTTCTTAAAAAATCATTCGGATTATGTCCGTTATAAACCCCGCCTCCAGGTCTTGATTTTGGATTTTTTTCACTTGCATCTTTCAGTGCTTTAAAAATATAGTTAAAGCCTTGACCCGTATAGCAGCCATAATGTCCATGCTGATAACCCATATAGCTATCCGGAGAAATATCATGAAATGCCTTTGCTACTGAATAAGTAAATTCAAAAAGGCCTTTTTGCTGAAATTCAATCCAACGCTTTCGCCACACCAGGTTACCGCAATGAATCTCTTTCACCAGTTCCCCACGTGAAAAGGTACCGGAATATTTTTGATTAAAACGATCAATACAATTATCACAAAAACATCCAAAATCCACCGGATAATGATTTTCTGGACGAAGATCGTCATCAAACCAAACGACTCTTGGTTTGATTTTTGCATACACTTGAATGGCAGCTATGATATATTGTCTGAAATATTCTCCATTCCAGCAAAAGCAATATTCAGCAATAGTTCCATCTGGTCCAACCATTTTTTCTGCCGGCGATCCATCATAAATAAGTCCACTGTTGTCTTTACAACTCATATATTCCCCATGACCGATTGTATTACTGATTTGAAGCGAAACATCAATACCTGCCTGTTTAAACTTCTCTGCTATTTTAATGAGGTTTTGTACTTTGGTTTTATGAACCTCCAGCTTAGGATAACCATATTCTCCTGAAAGCCAAACTTCGTCACAGCAATCTTTACAGTTCTGAATTTTTTCTATAAATGTGTTAATAAATTCAGAATCGCTCTGTGTTTCTGCACCAATACGTTGAATTAACATAAAAATCTCCTTTTCTGATAAAGTGAGAATTGCAAATCAATCTCAGAATAAATTTTAAAAATCGGCATGGAAAATCATTCCCATGCCGATTCTCCTTAATAGTTCAAAAGAATACTGTTTTTATTCACCAAAGGTAAAATATTTACTTACAGGCTGTAAGTTGCCATTAAGTCCGCTCCAATAAAATACTTTTAGCATATATTCAGAGCCTGCCTCTATAATGACAGAATCCATTGCGGTAATCAATGCCGTATTCAATGTAGCTGTTACTGCGTCACAGGAAACAATCTTATAAAGGCTACCATCCTTATATATACAGGAGATCATTTGTACAGTTCTATCCTTTTGGTCATCACCTAAAAATCCACGAATAATCAAATGACTATCCGTAAAATTAGTTAAATCCGCTAAACGATTTTCCGAAGAGATATACTTCCCGAAATAAACCTCTGTTACTGGTTCTTCAAGCTGTGCAAGCATGAAGGAACCCAAGCCAAATGTATTAGCTCCCATTGTAAAGCGAAGCGTATTCACCCCTTCTCTGAGACATACAACTCCTAGTTTTTCTTTCTTGTGCGGTACATATGAATTTGTCCATGTGCTTGTGCAAGGCAATACATAGCTTCCGGTAATTTCATTATTAACGGATATGGTTACATTTCCCTCGTGATTCTGGTTTAACTGATACACGCTCAGGTAATAGTTTCCAGCCGGAACATTTATTACATAATCCACATAAATATCAGTTTTACCCAAAATAACACCATTGCTATATGGCTGCAAGGTACCTGTTTCTACCGCTATATTTGTGCTATTTGTTGCAGCATATTTATCCGCCTGCCACGACATAACAAAAGGAGTATCCGAGGTTACCTCGCTATTATATAGCAAGGTAATCCAGTTTAAGCTCAAAGCACTGGTACCGCTGGTAGTGGTAGCTACTGTGAAACGATGAACACCTGACCGCAGCAATTTCTCACCAAATGAATGACGGCTGCAAATTGTCGCATCTCCTGTATTAATCGTTTTATTCGATAATAATTCACCATCTATAAAGAAATCTATATTCGCGTTTGTAGCACCGGCATAAATTCCAAGATCATATACGCCTTCTTTGACAATATTCAAATCAATATCAACATATCTCTGATCATATCCCAAATACCAATTTGTAGTTCCATATTTAGACCCAGAAAGAACATTACCGGCTATTGCTGTTCCTACATTAGCTCTCAGTTCACTATTGGTATAATTATCAATATTCCCAACTCGTCCAGCACGAATCCCTCTAAAATATATACTACTCGTTCCTGTTGCACCCGTAACTTTAATATCATATGTTTGTCCTGCCAACATAGGAATGGAGCAAATTTCTTCCCAGAAATTGCCAGTAAATGTACTGCTTTGTTGCATGGTGTGTGAAGTTAGGATGCTTGCTTCTCTACAGCTTACATTAATTATAGCGGAAGGAGCAGATCCAAAATTTAACCATACAGCATATATACCATCATAAGCCGGTGTAATACTGTAGGTGGCATATTTACCCGCACTTAATCCCATATATCCGCCGCTTACATCTTGATTTGTTTCTAAATATTGCATACCGGTAAGAATTAATTCATCACGCAAATAATCTTCACCCTGATATGCCATCTTGATACCGTAAAGATATAAAGTTGATGAACCACAGACTATGTCAACCTTATTATAGCCCTTTACTAATGTAATATCTCCCAGTTTTATCTTTTTAAATGCGGTAAAACCACCACTATTATAGGATACATTGCTCAACTGTGTTGTTCCGTTTATTTTAGCACTGACAGTAGTGCCATTTGAACCAGCAATTACCTCAAGATCATATGTTCCTGCCTTATCTGCAACTACCGGAAATGAAACAGTAGAATTAATAAACGCAAATCCACCACCATATGTAGTGCCAGTAGGATATGTAATCCCCAACGAACCGGAATGATATGTGGATTTAACCATTTTATCAATAACCGGTTTATCATTTGTTTTTACCAAGGTAATATTATTTACACAGACAACACCGCTAGACGCTTTAAGAGTTATTTCATGATATCCACGATCAAAGATATAGGAACGCATTTTTATATCTCTTCTGGTTTGCAGATCAACTACATTGCTCGTGTTATAATACTGAGGCACGCCTATAGAAGCACTATCCGCACAATCCGGATTCACATAAAGAGCAGCATTTGTATCTGCAGTACGATAATTAATGTATATATCATACTCTCCGCTTGAAGGCAGATTTACCGGAATCACAATATAAGAAGCACCCGAATGTATTTCAGCAGCTGCTGTAGTAGGATTATCACTAAAATATATAGTCATGCTCGAAGATTTATCTACATTATTAGTAACATAAGCCTTAACGCTATTTTGTGTATTACCCGGTATATTCACTTCTGTAGCTTTACCGGAGGTTACCTGTCCAATCAAGGGAGCTGATTCCTTTCCATAAGCTGTAATAGCCGTAATTTCTACATTATATGCTTGGTCAGCCCCAAGTCCGTTTAAGGCAACTTCCATCTCTGTCGTCCTGTTCAATTTATAATAATCAGATGCCACTGTAAAGCTTTTTACCAATTGATATGTAGTGGCATTTGTCACCGTAACTTGGTAAGATATTATAAAATTATCATCGTTTGTATCAGGATCAACTGGCTGCGGATAGGAAATAGTTACACTATTTTCCGTTTGCGCCGTTGTTGATATAACTGCAGATGTTGAAAATTCCGGAGTTATCGCTGTTTTTTCTCTTTCGTTCTCTGCATAAGGATAAGCGTCTTCTTCATCATGCACCATCTTTTTTATATCAAAACTCCAAGTTTCTCCAATAAACTGCTGATTGAGTAAATCCATACGGCGAATCGTTACAATATTATCAGCACTTACCTCTAACAACATAGACTGCGAGATATTTTCCACTGTGGGCGCAACGTCAGCATATAAATCAATATATGAATTTCCAAGCATAGGTGTACTAATTGCTGTGAATCCGCCCTTAGACTGCCAAATATTCTTTGGATGTTGTACAGCATTATGCATATGTGCTGTCAGTACAACGATTTGCGGATATTCCATTAAAAAGTCAATAAATCCTTGTGAATAATTTACACTTAAACTACCTAACGTTGTATTCTGAATTGGATGATGTAGTGCTAAAAATACAGGTTTTGTTGATTGTTTATCAGTAATAGCAGCAAGAATTGCACTTTGAATTGCAGTTTCATTCTCCTCACTCATTATTCCTTTGTAATCTATGGCATTTGCAGTTATAAATGTATAACCATTGACTATCTTTGTGAAACATGCACTATCCTGCCCAGTTTTTTCTCTGAACATGGTCTGTGCTCCATTTACCAGATCTGGCTGAACGGATGCAGTGACGCCCTGCGGATACTCATGATTTCCCATAGCATAAATTACGGATAGACTACTTGCATTCTGCGTTGTAAGGGGAGAAGGATTTGTTTCGTTTGGAAATTTTTCAGCTAAAATATTATTTAAAGCTGAATACCGACTTCCAATATTTTGCGTGCTGTCATTCTGATAAATTATATCTCCCACCAAAGCTAAACCATCGACATTCCCAATAGTCTTAAAAGCATCCAGAGCAGATCTGAAACGCTCCGTCCCACCATCATTGGGGTTAGTATCAATCATATGAGAATCAGACAAAATTCCCAATCGAGTTGTTCCGTCATCCTTAGACAGAGCCGACCAAACTGCTGCATTTACATTCCAACTGGGCAGCAATCCCATTATGAGTGCCGTAAAAACCAGGTAGCTTAAACATTTTTTAATCATTTTCGTCTTTCCTTTCATTTTCATTTTTTTACTTTCCACCGGTGAAATAACTCCTTTCTATATTTTTTGTCATTTCCATCTTTCTTTTCATTTTTATTTTACCAAAGAAATAACACTTTTATTTTTTATTTCGCTACAAAGATACCTTTTATATCGCCGGAATATAAATTATAAAAAACTATATCACCGACATTAATATCTGTAACGGATGCTAATGAAAATCGATTTTTAGAACCTATATCATTTACCGATACAATAAAGTTTGAATAGGGATGCATATAGTAAATTACATTATCACCTTCTAAATATAGACGTTTGTCATCTATTCTACGCACAACACCCTTCTGAAAACCTGATGTATTGGTAGAAGAAGTAACCCAATGATCCATACCACCTGCAAGAGTAGTCACTTTTGAAATAATTATTTCTTCTTTATCAGGTAAAACTTTTTCATAAAACGATACAAAATCATGAAGCGACAGATTGCTTGCAGTGGCTTTAGAAATCATATATTTCTTTGATCCGGTACGCATTAACACTTCTAATCCACAGACATCATTTCCATCATCATTTGTCATAGAACTAATCTTTGTTACTATACCGAAATACTCTTCCTTTCTGGTTATATTGGCAAGATTACATGTTAATACCGCTATATCAGGATTTGGTGAATCTTCATCGCTATAGAAGCTGAAAGTAGCAGTACCGGCAGCACCTAAGCCAGAAAGCATATTCCATTTTAATTTGCCAACAGTAAATTCTCCGGCTGATTCATATATACCAATAATATCAGTGTCAATGAAATATAAATTTTTATCACCAATGGTAACATAAGGTGTTCCGTCATCTACAAAGGAAGTAAAACTTTTTTTAGCATTATCCGCATAGCCGGAAAATGGCTTGCAGGCAGCTACCTTTGTAATACAGTCGGCTTGATTAGCAGTAAAATAGTATATTCCGTCACCATTTAAATTTTTAACTGTGCTTTTCAATGTCTCTAAACTCAAATTATCGGAAAATTTTGTTTTAGCCGTAATTGTATAAATTTTTTCTTTAATGGGGTCACCAATTTTAAAAAGCTTAATATATGACTCCTCTTGTAAGTCATTTTGCTTTGCAACACCACTCACTATGCCATAAAAGTTATTTATCTTACTTTCCCCATTATTGATTGCAACATAGGCCGCTTTGCCATTTGGAGCAAAATAGGAGGTAACTTCACAATTTAACAATTCTGTTATGACAATATTCATTTTATAATTAATACCATCTATTGAAAAATAGCAGTCATCTATATCATATAAAAACGCACCTATTTCTATTTCATCATGTGAAAAACTTTTAAAGATATCAACAGCCGTTCGTTCACTTGCACAAATAATGGCATAATCATCAGACAAATAATAATCAAAAACACTATTTTCTTTCAACTCGCTGAATACTGCGCTCTTACCATCAATATAAACTGACAATCGTTTTACTTCATCTAGATTTCGTAGCCGCTGCTTGACACTTTCTCCTTTAATATAAACAATCTCTCTTTTTTTATCATTAATCTTTTGAATCAGCCCGCCTCTTTGCATCTGATAACCTGCTAAATACAAAATCTTCTTGTTTTTAGTGACCATTCGAACAAAGCTTCCTGTCAGCTTGCATTCGGCTTCCGCAGTCGTACCGTAATAATTAAGTTCTACGTCCGAAGCAAGCTTATATTCTACTTCATCACCCTCAATTGTCAGTCGATTAATCTGATCCTTTCTGTAAGAATTATTTTGACTGCTGTCACCATTTACCGTACTAACATAGCCATATTTAATTTCATAGCCATTTTGCTCATGAACATAAACCACATATCCATCCGCATTAACCCAAATGGTAACTGGAGTATTTTTATAATGCATAAAATCAATTTTACCGTTGGCTATAAAGTTTACTGTAGTATTAGTCTTAAGAACTGTAAAATTACTATCGAATTCATTACTTGTCACATAAAAACTGATTCCGGTATTTAGCTGATTGCAGGCGGTGATAACCCCCTTATAAACGCTATAGCTTAATCGAGAGGTCAAATAAAGACCTTGCGTATCGTTATATTTAATTGAGTTATCCTCCCCAGAAACAACAAGTGATGCCCAGCCGTCCTTGGTCAGAAGCGCATTGCCAAGTATTTTTAATGTGTCACCGCGCGTTAATTTTTCTCCCGAACCGTTCAGATCATCAAACAAACCAAGATGTAAGGCTATTTTTAGATAACCATCTGGATATCCTCCCTGCGCTTTCGCCCATGATTCATATCCAAGAACACCAATAATAATTTTAACCGCGTCCGTCCTTGAAACATAACCGGCCGGATTAAAAATGGTATCACTCACACCATTAATAATTCCATGTTCCACAAGATAATAAATATAACCAGAATAAGAGTTACCCTGACTAACATCACTAAATTTTGTATCAATCGGCTGCCTTTCCTCACCAGAAATCAACTTTGATACCAAATACGCGAATTCATCCCGAAGAATTAACTCATCCTTAGAAGCAGAAAGTGTATCTGTGTTAATTCCAATTGATTCCAAATGAGATAAATACATATTTTCCGCAAAAGCTGTCAGACAGGAAGTTAACAAAACAGAAACTATGATGACTAACGCAAATATTCTACGCAAATTCATTTTCCCACCGCCTTCATCATTTCATAAACCATTTTCGCTGTCATAGCTCTTGTTGCACTTTGCTTTGGTACAAATATGTTGTCGCCCATACCATGAATCAAATTCATTTCTTTCATAAAATAGACGGAAGACTTTGCATAATCACTGATGGATGCATCATCTGCAAATAATTCCTCTGTTACTTTGCCATCATCATATCCGCTTAAAAGAAGAGCACGCCCGATGATAACTGCGATATCTTCACGGCTGATGCTTTGACCAACACCAAAAAAACCATTTTCATTTCCTTTAATCAACCCTGCCGCTTCTGCACTGGCAATATAGGAAGAATACCATTGGCCGTTTTTGACATCCGATAAATTGGTTTGAGCATTCTTGTCAAATAACCCCAAAGCCAATACCATCATTTTCACAAATTCTTCGCGACTAACCGGATCATTTGGTCTAAATATTTTATCTTCAGATTGCGCAAGAATGTTACTTTGCAATAAATAATAAACAGAAGTTTCTGCCCATTTAACTGAATCTAAATCTATAAACACATAATCTGATGTTTTGCTTGTTTCGCTTGTGTCCAGTGCAGGATCCTTTGAAATAGCCACGCCTCCCAAACCCTTGCTTAAACCACCACTAGAAGATCCACCTTCGGCTTTTCTTTCATTTTTTAAAACTTTTACAGTTACATTCTTTTCATACAAGTTTGATATAAGCTCAAACGGCAAATCAAAATCATAAATAACAGAACCTGATACTTTCAATTGATAACTCCCTATATCATTGCTGTAAAATTTCAAATTCCCAAGCGTTTTAATTTCTTCATTATTAGGTAAAATATCTACTTCTAACTGGTCATCTTGATACTTCGTACTGATCGTTGCTGTTCCCTCTGAAATAAATTCCGCCGTTTTTAATAATTCTGTATTATTACAATTGAAAAAGAGAATAATCCTCTTTACATCTGTTACTGTATTTATAAACGGAAGATCAAGCTTACTATACTGGCCAACATAAATATTCTGATCCTGTACGGATAAATCTAAATTTTCTTTATCATATTCTTTTAAAACAAATTCATTCGTCATATCCTTAAGCTTAGTCATAAATTCCTGTTCATTCTCCATGAACGAAAGCTCCAAAATCTTAGTCAAATAATCATTTTTCCCCTTACGGATATATGAATATTTTACCGTATCAAATCTTAAAGATTTACTAATTGCTTCATTTGCTAAAATTACTTCCAGCTCTGACATAGAATCTGCTTCTGTTAATTTCATCATAGCAATACGACTATAATACTTATCTCTCATTACGTTTACGGAATTTATTTTCAAGCCGACAAAGCCTGATAATATTACTTCGGTATCAGTAATGCCATCTAAATCTTTTGACATATTAATCCCGATAATATCTTCATATTCCTCCAATAGACTTAATACAGATGTAACATTTGTTGTTTTAGAAAGAGATGATAAAAATTGATTTTCAGTCTCTTCCGTTACATAAGCCAAAGATATTGGATAAACGCTACTAGAATAAACAGTCTTTATCAAAAAATTACAATTTCCTTCTTGGCTACCTGCCGGCATTATATAAGTCAGATTAAATACTCCATTTTCCTCTGAAACACAGGATGCAATAGAACTTTCTGTATTATAAGCCGAATATAAAAAAACTTCACGACCTTCAATACCAATCTTCGCTGAAGAAATAACTGTCCCATTAATACGCATATTTTCATGCACCAATTCTGCATATGATACAGTCAAAGAAGCTGTTTTATTATAATTACTGCTTGCAACAAAAGACAATGAAAACGGAGAACTGCATAAAATATTATCTTCGTCATAAATATTATTAATTAAAAGCTCATAATTTGTATTAATAATCAGACTTTTGGTAAGTACCGCTGTAACCGTATCGTCATTTACAGTTAACACCAATGGAATTTCTTCAGTTGCGCTATGCAAAACCACATTTTCATTTTTAACTCTTGTTGCGTCAATATTGTCGTTAAACTTTATGGAAATAACATCCATGCTACAATTCGCTTCACTATTTTCCATCAAATTTGTTTCATCGGCTAATACCTCTTGAACGTTCATCTCTGATCCAATCATATTAAGAACAAAATAATCAGCGCTGAGCCCTTCACTTGATAAAAGAAATTTTAAGGTATGTGTGCCTTCTTCAAGGTATATGCGTCCCATTACTGTACTACTATAGTTCTGCCAGGCAGAGGTTGACGGCAACTTAAAGATAAGGTCTTCTTTTCCATCAACTGACACAGACATTTCTCCAGGAGATACTGACCCCAATGAATAATTGCAAGTCAGCTCATATTTTCCTGTAACGGGAATTTCAATATCATATTTTAACCATTCTGTCGCTGTCATAGAGGTAATAAGGCCACCTAGTCCGTTAGAACCTACTTCAACATCATCACCGCGCTGCAAGCACCAGTCCAAATCTACGCCTATTGTTGTGTCATAATAGCCCACATTTTGTCCACCGGAATTATAGTCCTCAAATTGAACCTTAAAAGTTGTCGGCGGTTTATAATCTCCCACGCGGCTCATAATTAATTTTTTAACATGGCAAGAACCGGAGCTTTTTACAGTAAGCCGGATTTTATGCTGTCCCGATAAAAGGCTGATTTGACCATATTCATCAGCATTACAATTTGGGAATCCGCCATAGCTTTGTGTTACAGTCACAGGTAATTCCGCGCCCTCTACACTGACTGTAACAGCTATAGACTGTGTATTACTAGAGGAACCGGCTAAAAATGAAACTGAATAATGTGCCTGCTCTATTATATTGACGGAAAATTCAATATACTGATCTTTTACTGTATCAAATCCATAAACGCCCGAACCGTTTCCGTAGCGTGTAGATGCAATTACATTCGTGTCGGTACATGCACCAACATCTTGCTGAAGCCCAAATTCAAAGTCACCTATATATTCCAGGCGAATTGACCAGAACTGAATTGTTCCAGGCACATTTGACGGCACTGCAAGAGACAAGTTTCTTGCAGCATTTTGATATAAAAGAATCTCTGCAAGCTTAACCTCCGTTTTATCGCCGACTCCCAATACAACCTCCGCCTGTTTAATCGAATCCAGTTGTACCTCTATGGTCGTTCCTTCCCAGCTATAGGTTAAAAAAAGTGCATATTGACCCGTTTTAGGCGGCATGACATCATAGCTGATATACGATCTGGCACCCATACCATAGCTTGAAGTATAGTCAGTACCATATCCCTTTAAACTTGCATCGGTATAATTTAAGATAATCTGATCCGGCACCTGTGCAACGGCATAATGCACGCCGAAGCAACTTAATAGTATTGATAAAATTAAAATCAAATAAATTTTTTTCATATTCACTCCTCAACCTTCGTTGTATTAATTGCAAAATAATCCAGCGAGCAACCACCATCTACAAATTTTACTTTAAATGTATGAAATCCTAAAGACAGAGTTTTATTACTTGCTAACCTTACTAAAGTATACTCATTCCAGCTATTCTGTTTTGGTATAATAAGATTTTGCGCAATTAACACATTATCAATATAAAAATTAACTTGTTTGTTTGTATTTATCGTTGTAATATTCACATCGAAATTATAGTCAGCAGTTTCGGGGATATTAACGCTATATTCAAGCCATTCATTAGTCTTTGTATCTCCTACAAGTTTAGTTCCATATTCTCCATTATAAATAGCTACACTGGCATTTTGAAGCTTATAAAAGTTTGTGTAATCCTCAGCTTCAACAATGACTCCATCATAATAACGCAGAGTGGGTGCCAACAAAGCATTTTCCCAATTATCAGGCAGCTTGGTATCAACTGTTGACAATAGCTGCGTATAATCGGCTTCAAGACCTGCCTTTTCTTTAATAATGTTTTCATAGCCGGTAGAACGCCTAGCTTCAATTTGATTAGCCTCATTGATAACGCTCCCCGTAACTGCGCTATCTCTAATACTGCATTTGCTTGTATCAGAATAATTTTCATAAGCGTATAATTCATGGGTACTTGATGTTCCCTCCAGAAACCAGAAAGGACTTTCCTCTATAACATTTCTGTTGATTTTTGCAAATGCACTTCCCGAGTCAAGATAAATACCTCCATAAGACGCATTGTGAGAGGTTTTCAGATAATTATTGCTGATTACGGAGTTTTTCATTGGACCCAAGGTATAAATATGACCGCCATCATTCACAGAATACATAACATCTTCAATACGGTTATAAGAAATATTTAAATTTCCAAAACGGTCAACCTCTTCGCCCCAGCCCCAGCCAAGGGAAATACCACTATATGGAGTAGTTTTAATATCGTTATGTAAAATATTTATTGAATCTGCATAATACACGCTGATAGCGGTACCGCCTCTAAAATCGGTAGAATTACGCCGCAATACATTATTCTTAATATCTATATTTTTACAAAGCAACCCCGTTTCATAATTCTTGTTGTGATCCCAGCTGCCAATGATTATACCTGTTCCTGCCGTATCACATATAACATTCCCAATAATTTTAGAATCACTTACGCCTTTAACCATACTTATAGCACCGGAAGCAAAATCTTCAAATCTACAGTTTAAAATTTCTATGTCCTCAGCATTTTCTATGGTAAACTGTGAAGGAATAATTTTACCACCATGGGCAACATCATTATTTTCACCATCAACTACCTTATCTGCCTGTACACCTACAACACCGGTACTACTTGCCGTATTATAGGCACCATAACGAAATGTTAAATTATCAAATATAATATTATTTACCTTATGATCTAAATCCTGACCCTTCAGAGAAAACAAAAGCTCTGTACTCGGATAATATATATCGCATACATTTGGATTTTGTCCTTCATAGGGATAATAGTATATCTTTTTTTCTGGTTTTGAATAATAAAACTCTCCGGGACTGTCTAAACACTCAAAGGCATTTTCTACATAAAATGCCTTGTTATAGGTCGGTGTGGTTAAAGCATATTCCTTTGAAAGTGCATTGTGATAAAATGGTTGTTCCATATAAACCAACCAAGCATCATTTGTTTCTTGAATATTGCTTACAGGCAATCTCTGACATGTCCATTCAATATTCCAGACTAATTCTATATCTTTAGGATTAGAATAGACCGGGAAATTTAATTTAAGCAGTTTAAAGCCATCAACCTCGTATGCACTGTTTTCTTCTCTAAATTCACTATTTGCTACATAATAGTTTTTACTTCTGGCACGATATGCGGTTATCCCATCAACGTATAGATTTCTGATTTCCGTAGCTTCAACTGGTGCAATCCAAATACCATTTCCATTCTGCGCCCAGTTTGTCACCTTCACACCACCATGAATAACCGGCGGCTCAGAGGGATTTGTTCCTTTAAAAATGACATGATAGCCATTTTTTCCGCTATGCAAATCACTAAAATACTCTGTTTCCGGTAAATAATATTCTCCTGTTTCCATATGTATCAAAATATCTCCGGACATATTGTCATTTTGTTCTGCAATGACCGATTTGGCTTTATTTAGCGTTTGATAAGGAGAATTTTTAGTCCCCAACCCATTATTATCATTTCCTTCAGGTGACAGATAAATTTCCAGATAGATATTGTCATAGGATTGAACCGGCTGCATAGCATTCCAATAAAACAGCTTAAAATCATAATTTATATTTGGTGAAATTTGCAGTGAATCGAACGGCATGGTAATATCTGTGCTGTCTGAGCAACTGCGGGATTTAACAAAATTCAGCCTTCCTTCGCAATATATTGCCGCAATCACATCAAAGTCGCCTTTTATTTTATCGTTATGAACCTCAAGCGACAGATTTCCGCTTTGCAACGCTGATAATATATTACCAGTTTCATCTTTTAATGCAACCCGCGGCTGTCTTTTTTCGGACTGTACCAAGTCATACCAGGTACACATTAATTCCTGGACATTATCAAAATTTCTTCCTACCAAATCTTCAAAAATAGGCATAGAGTAAAATATACCATCTAGCCAGGTCTCACTGTTTTCTTGCAGCAGAGGGAAATATACATTAACGGCATTTTTTACTTGAACGGCATATTCTGCCACATTAACAGCCTGTGTAAAATCCTCAATATTCTCCGGACTAAATAGAGGCAGCGCTGACAAATACAAATTTTTTAACTGCAAATCTCCGTTTTGGGCTGTAATTTGTAATACGCTTTCTCCTTTTTCAAGCAAAACATATCCAACAGCCTTGCGTATACCAGTGAGATTAGATTTAATCCGCGTAGCCGGCCGACCGTTAAGACATATAATAGTCTGAAACGCCGTTTCGGAATTGCCTTCAAGAATCAGACGATAATACCCTGAATAGGCGGCGTTGATTGTATAAGATGCCCATTCTGTTTCTGCTAAAAGCAGTGTACCTCCGGATTGTATGACCGTATTGTCACTGATTTGTGTATAAGCCGTTGCAGAAAAATTACAGCTGTCCTCAGGAATATCTGATATAAATTCAAAAAGCAAGTTTTTAAACAGCACAGTACCATATATAATTTCTATCTTTAGTTCATGGACACCGGCAGCCAGTTCAAAATCCCCCAACGTATCCTGATGAAAATTTCCATCGATTTTAGAAAGAGACACAAGCTTTGAACTTCCGCCGGCTGTAATTTTTAGCTGTACCGAAGAATCAATCCGCTGGTTAAAGTATAGCGCATATTTCCCTCCCCGAACAATTTGCAGTTGAAAAATGACCCATTCGCCCCCCACAGCACGAAGCCACCCCTGACTTGGATAATAGTCATTTTTGTCACAATAGCTATCATCACTATTCTCCGGATCTATATCATATAGTGCTTTATACTCACCCGACTCCAAACAGATATCGTAATTTAGCTCTTGTTCACGCAAACATTCCAGCTTTAGCTGCTGAAACCATATACTTCCGGTTCCGTTTAATTTTAATTGTATACGATTGACACCCGAAAATATATAAACTGTTTCAAGTTCAATCATTTCAACCGTATTAAAGCTACCTGTTTTAATGTCTTTAGTAACAATAGATATATCATTGACAGTCAAACTTATAGGACTATTTACCGCACCCAGCAAAGCGGAAATGTGATACCGTCCGGGGGTTGCAAGTGTTATGTCAAATGCAATATATTGATTAGAACTAATACCCACCGAACTTCCGTATTGCTGACCCTCTGGAATATTCCAGTCAGCGTGATCAGTTGCAGTAAGCACAATGGGATCTGCTGATGCATAAACTTCATCTGCCGAAAATACATCTAAAGAAAACAACTGCATTGCAATCAAAAAACAACAAATAATTGTTTTTTGCACGTATATTCCTCCTCGCAACTTTATTTTTTATTAATATATCTACTCATGATAACCGCGGCTTCAGCCCGTGTTAAATGATTAAAAGGATGAAAACACCCATCGCTGTTCCCTACAATAACTCCCAGCGATTTAGCACCCAACACATAAATTAAATCATTTACAGAAAGCAATGACTCATCCTTAAATGCACTGCTCTCCCAAGCTAAATTAAAGTTACCGTTCTTTACTTCATATGCCTTCATTAACATATTGACAAATTCAATTCTGGTAACAAAACTTTGTACCTCTGTAAAATCTGTAATAATTCCAAGTTCAGCTGCACTATTCTGCCATTCTGCTTCATTATATAATAGCCCGGTAGCTCTTAAAACAAGAAGTGCGGACTGTTCCCTTGTAAGGTTGCCATTCGGATCAAACTCTTTTGAGTTCTTTCCCTTTATGACCCCCTGGTCCAGCATATCCATTATTTCACTTTCTGCCCAGTGACCCTGGACGTCAACAAATTTGACCAGATCCTCTTCCAGAACCAATTGGCATTCATCATATTTTTCACTGTTTTTTATGATATCCACCTCAGCTGCATCAATGAACTTGAAGCTGTCAAATGAAATACCATTATCAACAAATTCAAATTTAATTTCATGGTCACCCTGTTTCAAAAAAACAACGCCTAAACTATCTTCTACATTTAATGTCCATCCATCTGTTTGTTTGAAGGGAGCAGAGTCAATTAACAGCTTATTATCAACATAAACATTCAAATAAGGTTCCGCTCCACTGCTTAAATGATGAGCATTAGCGCCCCTTATTTTAAGCTTATACTCCTTAGACTCCGGTATCGTAGCATTATAAGACAACCATTCACCAGCAAAGGTACTGCCGACAACATAATTGCCGTCTACCACTTTATAAATAACAACATCACCTTCACGATAGGTTGTATTATTATTTTTTGTCAATTTATGATATCCAATACCTTCTCCACCATTTTTATAATCTTCTGCTTGTATCCAGCTATCATCACTTACTTCCTTAAAATTATCCGAAGGCGTAGTTTTTAAAAAGTTTGTACGCCAAACTGGATATTCAAGTCCCTTCAAAAGACGTTTATATTTTGTCTCTAGGCCTGCACTTTGAATAATTCCAAGCGCTTCTTTGATCCAGTTACCGTCTTTGATAATTGTTGGAGTTTCAATTTTATTTTTACCATAATTTGTGTACTCGGCAGTTGTAGAATAATTATCATAGGCTTCAATATCATGCGTACCCGATAAGCCGCAAAAAAACCAGGTCTTACCGCAATTTTGCATTACATTATGATGAACTTTCAGCCATCCGCTTCCCGAATCAGGATAGATAGCACCGTAAGCACCTTTGGTTTCTAGCAGATAATTATAGCTGATTTCAGAATTTCTTAGAGGACCTAACGTATAAATATGAGCACCGTCAAAAACAGGCGGAGAAACCGCATCTTCAATTTTATTATAGGATACCTTAATTCCTCCGAAATCTACTTCGGCGCCCCAGCCCCAGCCTAGGGTTATGCCTGTGTAAGGGGTTTCTTTTATATCGTTGTGCATAATGTTAATATTCTTCTCATAATATACACTGATGGCACAGCCACCTCTGAATTCTCTCGATGTACGCCGAAAAACATTATTTAATATATCAATGCCATTACATTTTTTCATGCCTTTGAGTTCTTCATTATGATCCCATGAGCCTATCATAATTCCAGATCCGCTGATATCATGTATGGAGTTACCAATAACACTGGCATTGGAAACAGCCGTCGGCATATCAATAGCACCAGAACCCAAACATGAAAATTCACAATTACGTACATGAATATTATCAGCATATTTAATTGTCATCTGGGCAGGCGGTCTTGTCCCACCTGATGAAACCGTGCTGTACGGACCATCTAATATTTTGTCTGCCTGTGCGCCGTCAAGCCCACGTATACTGACCTCATTCCAAGCTCCGTAACGAATATCTAAATTATCAAAAATAATATTTGATATCCTTTCCTCCGAACTTTCACCTGATATCTCAAATAAAAGCTCCGTACTGCCGATATAGGCTTCACATTGATTCAAATCTTCATTTTTAAACGGATAATAATAAAGAGTCTTTTCTGCCTTATTAAAATAAAATTCTCCGGGTTCGTCTAATAATTCGATTGCATTTTCTATGTAAAAACGTCCGCTGGCTCCCGGTTTTGTAAGATCATAGTCTTTGGTCCGCGACCAATGATAATACGGCTGATCCATTATAATATTAAATTCATCACCTTCGCGCACAATATTTGCTACAGGCGTTCTCTGACTCGTCCAATCCATATCCCATACTAGCTCCAGATCAGAAGGATTAGAAAAGTGTTCCGGAAAATTTTGTGCTGAAACAACTATGCCATCATCCGCGTATTCGCTTCCTTTTAGCTTATAATTCCTAGTAGGAGTATATCTGTACTTGCTTCTTGCACGCTGCGACAAATAGCCATTAATATACAAATTTCTTACATCTTCAACGCCTTCTAAAGTCGCCATCCAAATATAATCATCCTTCTGTTTCCAATTTGCAACCTTCATTCCGCCGCTTATAACGGGCGGATTTAAGGTATTCGATCCCTGTATGATAACATTAAATCCATTTTTCCCACTGTGCTCAATATCGAATTTTTCAGTTTTATCAATCTTGTAGTAGCCCGGCAAAATATGAATTACAATATCGCCGTCCATATCATCATTTAACTTAACAATTTCGTCTTTTGCACGGGCAATCGTTTTATACGGAGCCGCTTCACTACCGTCAGCCTGATCATTACCTTGCTCCGAAACATATAAATTTCTATATATTTTATTAATTTTAATTTGATCGGCTTCATTTGACAATGCAGTTTCTTCTGCCTGATCTAACGCTGAAAGATTGAAGCCTGATTCTTGTGTTGTTGTTAGTTTTAAATAATCTATAGACAAACTGTTATCTGTAGTAAGTTTAATACTATGTATGCCTTTTTCAAAATAAACAGGAGAAACAACAATTGTTTTAAAACCTGAATCACTGTTTGCTTTAACAGTCAACGGGTTTTTAAAATCATCAAAAAAGCAATTTAAATTTGACGTTCCCTTGATTGCTATTTGAAAATTATATGCACCAGCTGCAGGTACAGTAAAAGTGTATTTTACCCATTCATCTGTATTCAGTGTAATATAATATCCCGTGTCTCCGCTAAAAATATCAATACCGTCTTTCTTCCGGTATTTTTTACCTGAATTCTCGCCATCATTGCTATAACTGCCTTCTATTCCCAAATCAAAATCCTCTGCTTCAATTTTAGTCGGTAAAACAGCGGTTCTATAACTCCCGGAGGTTTTTCTTAAATTTGTCTCACCTTCACCAGTTGATTCCTTAAAAAGTAATTTATAAAGTGTAACGCCGCCGGCAACTAAACTTAATTTTAAAGTATGTGTTCCTTCGGGTAAATATATCACATCAGTATTCTGATTAAAACACTGTTGATAATCCGGAGTTGTTTCCAACTCACAGCTGGTTTTAATCTCTTCATCCAGTAAAAATTCAAGAGTTGTAAAAGCAGGTGTTGCATAATATACTGTAGCCTCATAATATCCGGCTTTTGCAACATTAAGTGTGTATTTCATCCATTGGCCTGACTCCAATGCCGTTGCCTTACCAAAATCAAATTCATATATATTTAAATTTTCACCTTCACGATAATTAGAACTACTTTCCGATTTGCTATTTTTTAAATAGGCAACACCATTACCCCCATTATCAAAATCACAAGCCCAAATTTCCCCTGGAATTGTAAGTTTTTTAAAAGGTGTATTGGTAGCAGCAATTGCCGGTATGCAGTTCTGCATTGTAAAAAGAAGTATCATAATTAAAATTTTATATCTGTAGCATTTGCACATGTTGAACCTCCTATAACAACTCAGTATTTCCGTCAAAGGCTTTGCGACCTCTGCCATTTTTTGTTCCATTGTTTTTGCATCAACATTATTATTGTGGACTATCGTTTCAATAACAATGTTCTTTTATATTTATTTATGGGCTAAGGCATGTATGCTGTGCTATAATTATTTTTACTGAATATCTGTTACTGTTTGATTTTCTTTAGTTCTTCACGAGCAATTTCCGTCATTTTTTGTTCCATTGTTTTTATATCGACAATATTATTTAACGTTGCTACCGCTTCATCCCACTTATTATCAAAATCTTCATCGGACGACGCAGTAAACGCAATTTTAAAAGCATTTTCCCATTTTTCTCTTTCAGACCAGTATTTCACTACCTCTTCAACACCAGAATAGCATGCGGACCATGCCTCTTTAGGAGGGAAAACTTTAGATACGGCGTGCTCAGAATTTTTAGGAAAGGATATTACAGCTGAATATACAGGCTTTATAAAGTTCTTATTGTAAACCATGGGAGCATAGGCAGATTGACTCGGATCCACTGCAGGTGTAAACCAAATGCCTAAATCTCCTATACTTTGACCAATACCCTTCGTCTCCTTATTATCAAGTGCTGACTTATCCCCGTTTATGAAGCGTTTATTAAATTTGTCATCTACGTATTTTCTAACACTGTTTTCTTCTGTGTAAAGTTTGTCTTCAGGAGTGCCCCACCAATAAATTTCATCAAATTCTTCCGAAAAACAGACGTTTATCCAGTTTAACATCTGGATAAGCTCATTCTCCGATAAAGATTTCGTAAAGCATAAGGATTCACCCCAGTAATTGTTTTGTTTGCCAACCTGATATTCCTTTCTGTTCTGAATCTGTACTGTAAACGGTCTATATCTGTAACCCGCACCTTGCTCCTTAAGTGTGGCATTTACACTCTGTACACCTCCAACAAAATCTGCCGGAACAATAGCATATTGTCCGTTTAACGCTTTTTCCTTATACATTTCGATGGTATGTACGAGTGATTCTGGATCAAATACCTTATCTCTGATAAAGCGGTTCTGTATTTTAGCTCCTTCCTTACAGACATCCGTAACCAACGGTATTTCAATTTCCTGTTTATCATCTCTCCATGTTGATGTGTAATAGTGCGGGCTATATCCCATCATGTCTCCGCCAATATAACACAAAGCTTCCCAGTTATCGCCACCCGAATACCCATATGCATAAACCGGTTTTCCGTTTGCCATAAGGTTTAACGTCTTTATTTTATACATAAAATCAATATATTCTTCTTTAGTTTTTATCGGAATATCAAAGCACTCATCCGCAATAGGAGCTTTCTTTTCTTCTGCGATTTTTTCAATTTCTTTCCATGATTTTGCTTCGGGATAAATTTGTTTTAATATATCGTCACGAATCCAAAGACGCATATTTTCATCGAAGTCTACACTTTTGACATATTCATCAATGTCAGATAGAGTTTTCTTATCAAGTTTTGGATTGGTTTCTGCGCTTGATGGCTGATAATAAGGTATGCCGTAAATCTTACCGTCAATTCTGAACATATCAAGAACATCCTTCGGCACTCTTTTTAAAACATTCGGCGCATACGTATTAAGCATATCGTCTGTAATTTCCCAAATCTGTTCAGCTTGCGCAAGCTTTGCAAAGTGCGATGGTCCCTGAAAAGCACCGCAGGTTATAACCTGAGGAAGATTATTTCCAGTAACCAGTCTTGAAAGCTTTACATCCCACTGTCCACCACCATTCCCATAAATTGAATCAAATTTTACCAATGTTTTATTGTATAGCCATTTAGAGATGATATTGTCACTGATTTCCTCGCCCGGAGTGTAATCGGAGCCTTGCGTAAACCATAATTCTATACTAAGATCCTCATCAGGTGTGTAAACTCCGTTTTTTAATGTTCCGGCAGTTGTATTATTTTTACCGCACCCCGATAAGCAAATTACAACCATTACCGTTACCATTAAAATTGTTATAATTTTTTTCATTGTCTCTCCTCTTTCCTTAATATATTTTTAAAAAATTTTATTAACCCTTCACAGCTCCGATTGTTACGCCTTTTACAAAATATTTTTGAAGGAATGGGTATACTGCAATAATAGGAATGCTTGTTGAAACCAACATAGCTGCCTTTATAGATTCTGAGGTTGTTTTTATATTTACTTCCGTTCCGCTCGCTTCAAGAATTGCCTTTTGCTTTATCTGTTCACCCTGCTTTATTACCTGTATCATTAAATACTGCAAAGGATATAGCTTTTTGTTCGTTATATAATAAAGCGTCGTTGTCCAGTCATTCCACTGATTTACCAATGTCCAAAGAGAAATGGTTGCCAGCACCGAAAAAGAAAGTGGAAGTATAATTTTAAACATAATTTCTATTTCGTTTGCACCATCAATGAGCGCCGATTCTTCAAGTGCATCCGGTATTTCCTGAATAAAGCTTCTTATGATTATCATGCTGTAAAAAGAAAAACTGTACGGCAAAACATAAACCCAAAAGTTATTTATAAGCCCCAAATACCTGTATAATATGTATATCGGAATTAGTCCCGGGCTTACATACATTGGAATTGCCAATATTGTGGTTAATAATTTTCTGCCTTTTAGATTTTTTCTTGTTAATGCATAAGCTGCAGAAAATATCACTATGCCCGAAATCAGCATATTTAAAACCGATTTTAAAATTGTGATTTGAAACGCTCTGCCGTAGCTTGCATTTGAAAACAATGTTTTGTAGTTTTCTAAAGTGAATTCTCTTGGATAAACTGTTATGCCACCGAGAGCCGTATTCGTACCCTGATTCAAGGAAATAGCAATTTGATTCAAATACGGATAAAGACAGGCAACACAAACCAGTATTAAAATAAAATATACAACTATATCTAATATCCTGTCTCCTATGCTTTTTTTCATTATACAACGCCCCTCATTCTTACCAGATACTTACATCTGCTATTTTTTTCGAAATTCTGTTTGCTGTTACAACTAACAGCAAAGATACAATGCCCTGAATAAATCCAAAGGCTGTAGCCATTGAATATTGACCGTTTTGGATTCCTTCTCGGTATGTTAATGTATTGATAACCTCTGTATCATTCTGAATATATACATTTTGAAATCCGTATACCTGCTCAAAATTTGTTGTTACAAGACTCCCTATGCCAAGTATAAGTATAAGTACCACTGTTGTTCTGATACTCGGTAGCGTTATATGCCATATCTGACTAAGACGGCCGCAGCCGTCAATGCTTGCTGCCTCATAAAGAGCAGGATCTATACCGCATATAGCCGCAAGGTAAATTATGGATGACCAGCCTACGGTTTTCCACAACCCGGTTGCAAATAAAACTCCCAAAAAGTTTTTACTTTCAAACAACAAATTCTTTCTTATAAATGATTCTCCGAGGATTTTGACCATTAAATCGTTATATGTACCATAAGTTGCAAAAATCGAATATACAAATCCGACTACTGACACCCAAGATAAGAAATATGGAAGGTATGATACCGTTTGAACAAATTTCTTAAATTTAATATTTTTTATTTCATTGATACAGATAGCAAGTATAATTGGAAAAGGAAACTGTCCAAAAAGGCAAACTGAGCTATAAATTAAAGTATTTTTAATAGCCGACACAAAGTTTGGAAACTGAAATATTTCCTTAAAATGCAACAATCCCACCCACTCACTTTTAGTAAAACCAAGCAATGCATCATAATCTTTAAAAGCAATTATAATGCCCGAAATCGGTAAATAATTGAATATTAAAGCTGCTAACAACGCCGGTATAAGCAATATATACATATACTTATTTTTTCTTAATGATTTACTTTTCGGCTTTTCGAAATCAATATTTACTGCATTATCAGCAACTACAACATTATTATGTCCCATGAAATATCAACTCCTTTGTATGATTCTAATATAATCTTATCACGCCAAACATTTTATGTCAATTTTAAAAAATGTGGAATCTATTTAAAATCTGTGGATGTTTTAAATTCTTATTGACAATTATTTAATATTTAATTATAATAACAGTAAAGGATGATGATTATGTACAAAGTTATATTAGTTGATGATTGTGCTACAGATATCGAAGGAATTAAAAAACATATTGATTGGGCAGGCTTAAATTGTCAGGTACTTGCAACAGCTTCTAACGGTGACGAATGTATTCCTCTGGTTTTCGATTTAAAACCCGATATAATTATTACAGACGTATCTATGCCTATAATGGACGGTATTGAAATGACTAAAATTTTGCAGAGTCACACGGATAATTTGCATTTTATATATATAAGCTGTTTTGATGAATTCAGTTATATTAAAAGTGCTATAGATTCAAACGTGGCTGCATATGTTTTAAAACCCATTAAGCCCGAAGAACTCACAAATGCTATTTTAAAGGTTACATCTGATATTGAAAAAAAGAACAGCATCACTTTGCTTGAAGATAAATTAAAAAAAGATTTAAAACGAAATTTAAATACCTTATCGGAGAGTTTTCTTATAGATTTACTATTTAATGCTGAATTTGATGAAGAACATGCTGACTTACTGAACATCCCATATACTGAACGGTTCCGTATTGCCTTCATTTATATTGATAAAATTGAGAATTTAAATGAAGATATCTGTTTAAATATTCGAACAAAACTATATTCCTTAAAAGATATCTGTATTAAAGCCGGAATATTATACACCTTATCGTTTGGTATACAATCACTCATCCTTCTTATCAATGAAAACAGTATGCTGGATGATGAATTAACACCGACTCTAAGGAAAATTAAAAATTCATTTGAAGAAAAATATTCTCATACTGTTTCTATTTTTTATAATATCACTGCATTTAATTTTTCTGACTTAAGCTCAAACTTCTTTGAGCTTAACAGCATAGCACAGGATTGCTGCCAATTCGGAAATAACTTGTTTATTATGACAAATAGCTATTCATCTGACACGAAACTCAATAACCCTAATTTTAAGGAATTATACAATAACCTGGCAAATGTATTTTTTTCAGAGAGCAATGATAGCATAAAGCAATTCGCCGATATGTATTTTTCAAATATTACGATTGAGAATATCAGCTATACCAAGGCACTGAGCGTTCAGATAATCAATACGATAAATACTATACTTACAGACCGTAATGAGAGCTTTTCAAATGTTTTTGGAGATGAGTTTCTAGTTTGGACAAAGCTTTTAAATATTAATAGCATTCAAAATATCAAACAATGGATTATTAATATGCTGATATTTGTCAAAGAATACCTCTTGGCTAAAAGTGTTAAAATTAATAAATATACTTATATTGTTGAAGAAACAAAAAATTATATTGAAACGCATTTTGCTTCACAAACCATTATTGATGATGTAGCCGAGTCTGTTCATCTTAGCGCAAATCATTTAAATTTTATCTTTAAAAGCGTTACTGGACAAACACTTTTCAGTTATACTGTTGAAAAACGCATTGAGAAGGCAAAGGAACTTATGTGTAATAAATCATTATCTTTATCGGATATTGCATATACTGTAGGTTATTCCAGTAATTCTTATTTTACAACAGCATTTAAAAAGAGAGTGGGAATCACACCAACGCAGTATATAAATAGTTTCATTACAGAAATTAAAAATAAGGTGGATTCAAATGACAAAAGTTTTTAAATCCCAGTCAATAAAATTCAAAAGAGATATTATACTGATTACTTTGGTTCCCATTTTTGTTCTTTTCGTATTTATACTTGTTGTTTTTTCGAACAACCAATGGCAACAAATCCGCACTGAAATAACAAATAATTTTTCAAGCGGTGTGCAAGAAATAAATTCTTCAATTAATCAGGCAATTGATTTCAGTATTAATATAATCTCAAATCAATACATAGAAGGATTATTTAAAAAGCAATATAGCAATCTCAATTCAAACTATCAGCTTATTCAGTTACTTAACATGTTGCTTGCAAATTATAAAAGTACGCCCACACCCACGAATACGAATATAATTTTTTACCATAACAATTATACAATATTTAAAAATATGTATGCCAGATATATTGATTCCCTTAACCCTGAATTGCTCAGTCAATTAAAAAAGATTGATGTTTCGGATATGATTTGGACTGAAGATAACGAAAACTTTTACTTATATAAATCGTTGAACAACAAAGAAGGTTTTATTCTGGTTACTCAATATTCAATACCGAAAAGTATTATAAACGAAAAGATGAATCAGTTTAATGTATTATCTTCATATGCTGCAAGCTCTTATTCAAGTAAAGTTTATTTAAGCGATACTTTACAATCAGGAGAATATATTATAAGTACAACATTGCCAAATGGTAAAGTATTGAATCTTAAAATTCCGTATCAGCTGAAATATAGTATTTATTTTAAATATTTAATAATAAGCATTATTTCCCTATCCCTATTAACCTTACTTTTCGTTTTTCTGTCTAATACGCTGACTAAAAACTTAAAACATAGAATGACGGTTTTTATTGACGGTATCGGCGAAAATGAAAACTTAACAGCTATAACTAAACAAACTATAGATGACAACGATATTTTAAGCCCAGTTTATAATAAATTTATTACGTTAATCACTAAAATAAACGGTCTTCACAAAAAGAACAATGAAATTCAAATTGAAAAAAACAAGATAGAACTTCAATATGTTCAATCACAGATTAATCCCCATCTTTTATATAATTCACTCAGTGTTATAAGATGGAGATTTATGGATTGCGATCAATCGTTGGTACAGATGATTGACTTAATAACAAACTACTACCGTGCATGTATTAGTAATTATGATAAGGTCATCGCATTATCTGAAGAGCTTGAATTAATACTAAGGTATATTAATCTTATAGAACTTATCCAATCGCGTTCCTATCAATTAATAATAAATGTCGAGCAGGAACTCTTAAATTTTAAAACCTTTAAGCACATATTACAGCCTTTCGTTGAAAATTCGCTTCTCCATGGTATTCAGCAAAAGGCTGACAGTTATATAAAAATTGAGGGTCAGGATTCGAATGGATTTGTAATTCTTAAAATAATTGATAACGGAATCGGAATCCCTGAAAAAATACTCAATGATATTAAAAGCAACAATTATACTTCAAAATATAAAAGTTACGGAATTAAAAATACCACTGAACGTTTAAAGCTTTTTTATGGTGAAGAATCTGATATTATTATCGAAAGTACTCCAAATGAAATAACTTGTGTAACAATTAGAATTAAATCCGTTATCTAGGAATGTATATTTTATCATAACAGCCAAAATACTAAATTTTTATTTATTCTGAAACCAATCGCATAATGGGTGCAAAAAATGCACCGATTTGCACACCCCTAAAATTTTTAAACATATTATTGTATTTATGTTTTATTTGGTTTTTAAATTTTGTATTATTTAACCCCCAAAAATGTCAAAAAGCCCAGTAATACTGAGCTTTTTGAGTGTATCAAAATTAGATACGTTTTATGTCTATGACATCCGATTTTAATACAATTTGGCGGTATTTTACTTCTGCTAAATTGTATGTTTGGCTCCTGCCTGTCTAATTGTGAGAAGAACACCGTTTTAATACAATGCACAGATTTTTGAGCGGTCTGTGCATTTCTAGTCATTCCAGTGGCAACGCATACTGCTGAAGCTGATTTCCTTTTTTGAAGGTCATTTCCAGCAACTCCGCGGCAATGCGCTTGCTTACAACGCGCATGATATTATCTTCAACATCATCTTTGGACAACAAATTCATACTGCCGTACCAGACGATTTCATTGTCAATAATGGCGTAGTGCTCACAGTTGTCTTCAACGAGCTCTATGTTGAATCCGGCGTTGTGCAGATCCTCCATCAATTCAATCCGGTGCTCATCTGAACCATAAATATAAGAGTCTGGATGCCAGGTCACTATAGTCACTTTAACGCCGAATTCCTGCCGTTCACGCAATAACTTCAGCATACGCATGACTTTGCGTTTCCCGAGCGTCGGACTGGAAATAACAATATCGCTAACAGCTTCTCTCAGGTCCTGTTCATATACTGGATTATAACTGTCGGAATCAAATATTGCATTGACGGATTGTTTTTCGATTGGGTTCTCGTCATAAAGCTTATAACCGATGCGTTTATATGCCTTTAAGCGCTTCGCATACATGTTGTCAAACACAGGAATATTGGCATCAATGTAATCATAAATCATTACATTCTGCTTGCCTTCAAAATCCCTATTTAAGCGGCCGGCATACTGTTCGACGACACCTTTCCATGCAACCGGATCGGCCATTATCAGAGTATCCAGCCGAGGATAGTCAAAACCTTCTCCAATTAATTGCCCCGTGGCTATCAAAATGAGTGTTTCGGAAATTGGAACGGAATCCATCAGTAGGCGTAATTCCCGTTGTTCCTTTTTTGACTTTTTCCCGGTCAGCAAAAATACATTGTCGGTGCAGTCCTTGAGCAACTCATAGAGCACATCTGCATGGTCCGTGAATCTGGTCAGAACAACAGGTGTCCTGCTTGCAGCAATACAAGCCTTTATATCATCAACAATTTGCTCATTGCGAAGCTCATGATTGCGGATAATTTCATACGCCTCATTGATATGGAGTTTATCCCGACCATGAGGGCTAACCGCACGCGTAAAGCGTGGCACAATTAAATGGTCTATGCCTTGCTCTTCAGCCTTTTCTTTTGACGAATATTCAAACAGAACCTGGCCGAGAAGCATCTCATTAATTTTTTCAAGCCCGTCACCTCGGAAAGGAGTAGCCGTGACACCGTAAACATTCTTTGCTGGTATTTCCCGAAGTATTCTGCTGACAGTATCGGATGCACTGTGATGGCATTCGTCAATAAGCACCATGCCGTAATGCTTCAATCTCGGATGTAGCTCACCCTTCTTGTACAATGAGCCAACCATAGCTATATCTATGATGCCGGTGGAGGTGTCTTTGGCGCCTTGAATAACGCCGACTACGCTTTTTCGTTTCTTGGTTCGGCCGGTTTTTGTCTTATATTCCGGCAATTCTTCGCCTATTGTCAAAAATGCGGAAAGAGACTTCTCCCATTGTTCAATCAAAGACGAGGACTCCAGCAGAATCAATGTATTTACCCGCTTTTGAGCTATCAGATTACCGCAGACAACAGTCTTTCCAAAAGCGGTAGCGGCGCTTAAAATGCCATTGTCATACTTCAGAAGCGCATCAATCGCTTTTTTCTGACTGTCTCTTAATTTCCCAATAAATGTAGCATCGATTGCGGTACCGCTACAACGCCTGTCTGTAATAGTGTATGGAATTCCCGCTGCCTTCAGCTTCTCGGTTAACTGTTCAAGCAATCCTCTTGGTATACATATATACCCGCTGTCATCTTCGCCAAGATATATGTATCTCGAATTAGCGTAGTTCGACAACCCGATAGCGTTATTTCGGAAAAATACAGGATTTGAAAAAGCCGCGATTCTTCTAATTTGATTTTGAATCCGTGGTTTAAGATTATCTGTATTGATATAAAGCAAATTCGAAATGGTAATGGAAAGCTTTCCGGATACATCTTCTTTATGCAGACGGCGGCTTCGCTCCCACGGTTTCGTGGTGTCAGGCTCAGAGGCAGTGGCGCTTTCTGAGAATGCGTCTTCAGTCGCAATGTTCCATGAAAACATAAGCTCGTCCATTTTTGCCGCGGACAGTTTTTCAGTTCTTTGAAGCGCAGCCCACTGGTTTGAATATGCGTTCCAATTTTCATCTACGAAGGCACTGTTGCCCTGTTTGAGAGTCTGTCCCTGCAACGGTAGCGCTATGAGGTTTCCCAACTCACCGTCCTCAACATAATCCTGCGCAGGAATCATTCGGTCGTAAAAACGGAATGAAGTCATATTAACGGACTCAGCACCTTTATCGAGGAGCGCGAATCCAAATTTTCTTGCAAGTGAAGCAGAAACAGGAGCATCGAAGAATATCCACACATGAGCACCTTTACCGGAGCGTGACCGCTCCACCAGCATCGGTATTTCGTTTTTCACCCCGATTTCACGAAGCGCATTTACTTCGCTAATCCAACAGTTATCGGTGTTAGCGTTATCATGCTCATCTGCGCCTTTGCCATGATTATCAAAATCAAAGGCCAGAAACCGGCAAGTGCCGTCCGGGAACAAAGGATAAATGCCAATAACGTCAGAGGCATCGTCCCTTAATCCACGAAGATGGTTTTCAATTTGAGTTCCTTCTAACTTGGTCCAGCAGCGATTATTGCAATCCTTGCATTTAACCTTTGCACTGGATGCTTTTGGGCAGACGCCACGCCGCCAGAAGTTATCACACTGAGGATAATAACCTGATTTTCCGGTGGATTTATTATGTGACCGCTTGCTGTAAACATCCATTCGCCCCCAGAAGTACGAGTAAAACTGGCGGGCATGATTCCGCGTGATTTCTTCCTGAATAATTCTGCCGCCTTGGTCTGAATCAAAAACCTGCACGGAATCCGATGTGCTTCTTTCAATAGCTGACACACAATCTATACCAGCACTCTGCAGAAGTGTTTTGAGGTAGAAATTTTCTTGTTCAAGCTCTCGAATTTTAGCTTTCAAGGCTTCAATCTCAATGATGTTGTTTTCCATAATCTCATATCATCTCCTTTGCGATCTTGAACCAATTCTTGAACGAGTTTGAACCAATCTATTTTTTGAGAATCCAGTTGCTGGTCTTCTGATTAGGAAACTCCGTTTCAATTTTACCTTTGCGATTAAGATAGGAGAGCTATGTCTTTATCAACACCAAACGATAGTTCTGTCTTATAGGTATTGTAGATAAGCCTCAAACAATCAATATAGGTGGTCTTATATTTGCTCATTAATGGCTTGAAAAAATCTTCCGGCATTATACTAAATAAATTTATTTTACTCACCTCCACAAAAATACTAAATGAGTTATATTAATTCTCTTTATTCGTCCATGAAAGATTAACCTTATCCCAATGACCAAAAAACTCATCTTCATCTATTATACAACTATATATTGGTTTAATAAAGATAATGATTGTATTTAAAATTTGCTCAAATGTTATATCTGATATTTCCCCTATACGTCGTTTGAAAGCAATCCACTGTATATTTTTATCTTTATTTAAAATAAATCCATTTGAAAATATTATAGGTTCTTTTGATAACGGTGTTGCCCTTCGTATAAAGGTTTGGTTTATTGCTTCATACAGTACCCTGCCATCAAAATCAAAATTAGTGCAAAGGCTGTATATATCATAAAAATCTTTCATTCTGCTATTTGTTTCGGCGAGATATATCATCGCTTCAAATTTTTCCGCTATTACTGACTCAATAGAATAAGCTTTAATTCTTGGTTTTTCCATATCAAGCAGTGATGGATAATCCATATCAATTGCTTTCGGAACTATAACATCACCAAATCCAATATCAAACTGCAATACTTTTCTTGATTTATCCAAATACGCGGTTACTTTAATTCTTACACCTTCATAATCAGCATCTTCCTTAATTTTTTCTACTGATAAAGTAGATATATCAAAATTTATAGCGTCGTCTATATTGATAGAACAAATTTCCGTAAAAATCATCCGCAGTTCTTCTAATGTATTTGCGATTTGTCTAGCTAACAAATCAATGTCCTTGGTAACCCTTGCCTTTTCATCAAAAATTGTATATAAAAACAGGCCTCCTTTTAAGACAAAATTATTTATATACTTTGAAATGGATAGCCTATATAACAACCTTTCAATCATGTATAACATCAGTAAATAATCAAATTGCTTCTTTTCCTTCTCTGCAAGATTCTTAAGTTTTGCTTTTACACTATCTTCTTTGCTCATGTTAACGCCTCCAAATACGGCTTAATAATAGATTTTATTTTCAACTTTGTTGCATATTCCATTAATATCTGCAAGTTTTTGTTTCTTTGTACCATATAAGCTTTCAAAACTTCCAGTGCTGTATCTATACCCACTTTCTTTCTGAATTTAAAGAAATCACAAACTGTACGTTCCATATCATAAATTTTTACAGAGCCATTTTCTGTTTCTAATGTCTTAATTCCTAACAAGAAATGTGCTTCTGTTGAAACATATAATTCTATCGGAGGATAATCAGGTAAAACAGGCTTCAATATATTTGATGGCATTTCCATACTGATTGACATAGGATTTACAGTTGTCAGTCCATATATTTCCGCAGCTGAGAAAAGACATATTACCCCCTGCGGAATAATGCCGGCTGCAATTTCAATATCTGTTAGTTCATTTGCACCTTTAATCCATGAATAATATCCTGTCTTTATTTTACGTATACAACCATCATTAATAAGTTCCTTTATATCTCTGCTGCATAGTTTATTTTGGCGCAAAATAGCAGCTTTGACAATCATGCCATTATCAATAAATATATTTTTTATTTTTTCTCTTCTATTTTCCGTCAAAACCTCACCACCAAATTATATATTTTTAATCCTGTTCTATATTTTTTTGTGCATTTATATTATAACTTACAATCTGTTTAATGTCAATATAAAATATTAAAAATATCCGATATATAATCTATATTGTCTTGCAATTGCTTTTTTATTAATTTTATTTGGAATAAAACCGTTCATTAAGCTCAATCAAAGCAAGCAATGGTCCCTGATCATAATTTTCATCACCGCATTTTTTTCTAAAGTGCTCATATTTTGCATATAAAAAAGGAATTACTCTTTCATCCGCCTTAAATCCCAGCACCAAGCTAACTAAGGATCGTGCATACTCGCTACGTATATCGTTAAACATTTCAACCAAAACAGCAGAATAATTGGTTTTACATTTAACAAGCACCTTAACGGCATTCTCAATAAACTCATCGTTTAAACTTCTTTTCATCATTTCGATAATCCTTGGTATTATTTCATTCTCATGCTCCAGTATTTTTTTACGCAAAGCGTTTTGGTTGAAAGTGCTGATCTTGCCTCTCATCATTTTGATAAGCACTTCAATATTATTCTCCGATTCAATAGCTTTCTTTTCTTCCAGTTCCGTTTCACTCATACCCACCATTTCGGCCGCGATATCCTCAATGCCATCATAAAGCATATAACTATATACAAGCCGCTGGGCGGACAATTCCTTCACTGGATTTTCGTTGAAAAACCTTTTATTTAATAATTTCTGATACATATTACCCCCACCTTATTCACTGATTGTCCTTTATAATTATTGCTGTCTGCCGCAGCATTTTTTATATTTTTTGCCGCTGCCGCAGGGACACATTTCATTGCGGCCGACTTTAGCAGCGCTGAATGTGCCCGGCAACAACGCTAATTTGCCACTGAATCTTTTTTCATCAAACGACTGGTTTTCTTTCAATACCACATACATCTCCTCAACTAAAACAGCCGCTATCATCTCTTTCACCTGTTTGTCGGAATATCCCAATACAGACAGTCTGTTATAAGTCTCAAAAGTGCAAATTGGGTCTTTTGAATTTAATTGATTGTCTACCACTTCCAATATGCTTGCCTTTAAATATTTATTATACAAGTTGTCCACCAACCTTTTCTACTGTTATTCTCACAAAATATGCTTTAATTTTTGCAGCAACAAAGTTCTCTCCGTAAACACCGAACAGAATCGCAGAAATTCTGCTTATATCTCCACCACCAAATTATTTATTAAACACAGTTATTTGCATATTCAAGCCAGTACCATCTTTAAAAGGACTACTCCGAAGTGATAAAACTGGATATCCGGATTCTGACAATATGCTTTTTTTATAAAATCACGCCGAACTTTATTATGATAACCACCTAGATAAATCGCAAACATTTTGTCATCATTAAAGGTGTTAAAGCTTGCTAGATTTTCAATTGTTATAATCGCTCGTCCTGTAACTTTAATACCCTCGATAGATGAAATTAATGAAGAAGATATTGCGATGTCGCCCTTTAATTGATTCAAGTCAATCTTCTGTTCGCCTATGATTATAATTCCGGCACCCTTAAAATTTATAGGTTGGATTTTTTACAATATTAAGATTGCCAAGTACATCTTCGTTTTTAGCAAAATCGCCGAATTCAAACAATAAGTAGTTGTTCGTTCCAAATTCCGTTCTCCATACCCAACCTCCTGTTAGTATCATTTTGAACAATCCGAAATTATTTTTATATACGCCCTTCCCTCGCACATGCAAATTGATTGATTAGCTTTTCCCAAATTTCCGATTCATTTCGTCTTTAAAAGCCGGTCTCCGTCTATTTTGATCCATTAATAATAATATGTAAGCTTTCCGATCACTATCCTGCCCCAATAAATCATATATATCAGCCGCGACGCCGCAATAATAGGCAGCTTTAGCGTAACGGCTTCTTTTGGCCGCATCAATGTGAAATTGAACTTGCTTCTTTAATATGCCGATAGCCGCCAAAAGAATATAGCTCATGTTTTTGTCATCATCCTTGCACGGCAGCATATCTATAATACCATCTGGCTTTAAGACTATGATTTGGTTTATATATTCACATAAATTTGATGATAAATCCGGTTTGTCTTTCAATGCGCGGTATACAAGGGATTTTGCGGCATATTTCAGTAAATTATAGTTATTGGTCTCATTTTCAGAAAAGATAATTAATTCTTTAATTTTCCCCTCAAACGACAAAATCTCTCTGTAAATAGTTTTAGCGCTATATTGTTCACTCTTGATTAAATAATCCTCCGCCAATTCAAAAAATGATTCCGTGCTTGTGACCTTGGCTGCCAAAAGCCGCGTGCGCTTATATAGCTGATAGCTTGCTTGTCCATAAAACATAGAAAGCGAGTTTTCATAAGCTTTTTCCGGTTGATCATTTTCCTCATATGCATCGGTTAAAACTGCCTTAAGCTTAACGCCGACATCCCCCGTTACTTTTTCCATATAGTTTTTCGCAGTATTAATCGCGTTTTCCCATAGGTTTTGCTCATAATAGCCGCAAGCGACATAGTAACTAAAGTTATCGTGATGGTTTAAAAGCTTTTTGGATACTTCCAGCTTGTTAAAGGGCTCATTATTTTGAATAAATAGTTTTTCAAGCATTAAGAACAGTTTTTCGCCACTGGAGAAATTACTATCATTTTTAATTTTGCTCACAACAACATCGGTTGCCGTTTTCAAATCCACGAGACTATTGACTAATAAAGGAGTACAATAATATTCAAAATCCGACCATACGGAAAATATTTTGTCATAGGCTTTAAAATTACTTTCTTTTACTTTTAATATTACCTTAAAAAATACGTCAAAAGCGTCGCTCATATCAACATTTATATAATCAATCGGATTCTCCGTACCGAGCATTTCATAATCATACTCACAATTATGTAAACAATCAAATATTCTTGTGAAGATGTCATAGGCGGTGGGATCATCGCCGTTTCGGGCATACATAACGGCTAATCTGAGATAATTGGCAAAGGCAACAGCCCAATCGCTTTCTTCAAATTCTTCCTCATTATACGAGTCATAATAATCGTCGTATTCCGCATCAACAAAATAGGCTCCGTCAAGGCATTCCATACAAAAATCTTCAACCTGACTCAAAATATCATCACCGTTTAATAAGCCTTTGTCATCTTTTGCATAACATTCCAAGGCTAAACCTGCGTCAATATATTTTCCAATGAAATCCAATCTTTGCGTTTCGTCCAAATTATTAAGCAACTTTATTACTAAATCAGCAAGATAGCCAGCATCTTTTCCTGATAAAACAGCTTTAATATCCATATTTCACGTCCTCAAACTATTATTATTCTAATATAAATTTTGATCATCCTATTATCCACTGAACTCACCACTCATATATAACTTATATAAAATAGCAATCAGGGCGCATAATACGATTGGTTAATAGGTTGGTATATTATCTATTCTACACCCAGAGCTTTAAACGCGGCATCCTCAGCGCTCTGGTAGAAGATAATGTTAAAGCATCCGATAAGCTCCGACGGTACCGTTCCTAGATCGGCTGCTGAAGTAATTGGCAGTAGAATCTTCTTTGCTCCTATGTCCAAACACACTTGCAATGTATTTGCAAGTTCATCCACCTTTATAATTGTGCCGCCGATGCTTAAATCCCCCAGAATAACCGCACTGCTTATAGCCGGCTTATTAAGAGCGATAGAGCAAATTGCAACAACAGCGGGAAGTGTTAAGCGTCTTGTCATGCCTATACCGTTCAGATCCTGAATGTGCATGAGATAGTCTTTTGTTGCCGTACTGATATTTCCGCTTATGTTTCGTGCATTGGCTTTCAGATAGCGATAAGCCGTGTCAACCGCTTCTTTTGCTTCGCGGTCTGATCCGATACCGGTTTTTTCAAACTTACCTGTGCCGGCAGTCATTTGCATTTCCAGCTTATATACGCCTATCATGCCGTTCTTCCCATGCGAAACGGTATAGATATGACCGGGTTTTCCCATTCCCTCAGGAATAAGTTTCCCTCCGCCCTGCTCCGGGACAGATATATATTGTTCTTCAAAAGTCTCATTGTCTATGTATGAGAAGTTTACATCGTAAAACTCCATACCGCCGATTTTTTTGAGCTGCTCTTTCACTCTGCGGCGCATCTCCAATGCAAAACGCAAAATTTCCTCAACGCTTTCTCTGGTGTATTTGCCATCGGGATGGATTATTTTCACAAGACCTGAAACAGTCTTTTTTACTGCGATAACATCGCGCTGATTCAGATTGTTTCCAAGCTTAAAAAATTGATCAAAGGCATCTGCATATGAGATTTTCCGCAGTTCCCGCATGATTTCGGAGAAATAGTCCGTAATAAATCCATAGTCATTGGTAAAGTATTCAGGGTGGTACTTTGGAATTTCCCAACCGGGGATGTAACAGTGCATCCGATCAAGGAAGGCTGTGTCATTTGCCATAGCATCCGGAAATGGTTCAAACAGATGCGAAGTTTTTAAAATTGCATCAACGCTTTGATTGATGTTACCTACAAAAACCATAGAAGCATAGGCGTTTTTTTCTTCCTTACCTCTGGCAAATGAGCCGGATGCCATATAATCCTTCATAATCTGCACGCCGTCCTGATCTTTGAACTTAATGCCAGCCACTTCATCAAAGGCAACGCAATCCCACATTCCAACCAATCCTACAGTTTTTGTTCCCATATTATAAAACAGGTTAGCAACCGTCGTCTGTCCGCCGGATATAAGAATGCTGTTGGGGCTGATTTCCTTATAAATATGGGATTTTCCGGTTCCCCTCGGCCCTAATTCACACAGATTATAGTTGTTATCAACCAGCGGAATCAGTCTCGCCAAATGCAGCCATTTCACACGTTTATCAAACTGTGTGGGCTCCATACCTGTGCTGCGCAGAATAAGGTCAATCCATTCTTCATCCGAAAAACTGGCTCTTGCAGCTTTGACCTCATCAAAATCGAGGCTTGGCATTTGGATCGGCGTAAGCTTTCGAATGATAAACGGGCAGCGGTTTCTATCCGCTTCATCGTAAAAATACTCCATTTGCACGATGCACCAGATACCCCCGCACAAAAGACGTTCATAGTCAGAAACATACTGTTCTTCGATTGGTATATTATTAAGACCCAAATTAGAAAATTCTGATACATAAATATCATTTCTATAATTAAGCTTTGCCGTAACCCGGTCAATTACAGTATAGCTTCCATATTCCCTAAGCTTGGATATGATTTTCTGCGCTTCGTCAGGACGCACATAGTTTTCGGCAAGAATCTGTTTTACGTTTTGAACCCCAGCTACAATTTCATCTTCATTCCGCGACGAACAGTACATTCCTAAAAGATACTCCAAAACATAGACCGGCACGTTCGCGCCTTCTTTAATTTTTTTAGTCAAATCCTTGCGGACAATTTTGCCTGCAAAGCAGGAATGAAGCTTTTCTGAAAAATCATCTGAATCTGATTCCGCCTGCGCTTTAGCTTTGCTCAATCCAAAGATGCTCATTTTTTCACCGCCTATACATTAAATCCAAAGTCATTTGCAAAAGCAATATCCATAATTAGTTCATGGCGCAATAGCTCTATGTCATTCTTTTCATCATAGGCCACAAGATAATATTTTTTATTTTTATCATATTGTTTATTTTTAAAATTGAACCTCAGACGAAAAATTCTCTTTTGAGGCTCAATATCTTTTTTATCAGCTACATAGTTACACTCATTTGAAATCTTTTCATTATCCTCAGATACAAAAAACAGCTTGTAACTGGTGACCTTCACAACATCACTGACAGGCTCCGATTGAATAAAATCTAGTGATGCAATGAGATTTGTGATCTTTTGTATCATGCTGACCATAGCAATCTGCGCCGGTTTTGTTTCCGTATAATATCTTTCCGTACGGACGTCAATCACTGGTATGATTAATTCCTGTGGGGAAGAACCGCCGTGGACATAATTCTGTCCACCTCCCTGAATTTTAAACACATTAGAGCTTATGGGGTAGGACACTGCTTTGCTGTCTTCATGACCTAATATACGGCTCATTGAAACATGTGCAACTCCGTCATCTAATAGTGCATCCTTAGAAATAATGAACCGGCGGTTGACAAATGCTCCTTTATAGCTTGAACCGTTAATCTTATCGCTTTCATTTAATTTATCTCTCTTATAAATAAAGCCATGATCCGCTGTTACAATAAAATGGTAAGTGTTGGCGCTGCCGGAAAGACGTTTAATCAAGCTGTAAATTTCCTCAATTGCCTCTTCGCAGGCGCTAAATACCTCATTTTCAGTATTCTGCTTGTCTCCTCGCGCGTCAATCTGATTGTGGTAAACGTACACAACCTCCATTCCTGTAATAACCTGTCTCAATTCATCCCGCTTCATTTTGTTAATATCATCAAATTGTATGCAACGGCTGTTTTTCACATAGCTTTGCATGATAGCTTCCCGCTGTTTTAAATCATCGCAGGCTTTCCCGTCAGTTAGCACTTTGTAATCATCCGTCATCTCCAGTGTCTTATGCGGAAGAAGCGCCGCCATACCAAGACGCGTATAGGAAGGAAGAACGCCTATCATGGAATCCAGTTTAACGGTACACTTTGCGTCGTCCTGTAACTTACTATATAGCGCATGGCCGGTTTCATAGCGAAGCGCATCTGAAATAATGACAATCACCTTGTCCTTATTGCTTCGGATATAATTCATAAAAAAGTCACGCTGCAAAGGCAAATCCGTCATCAATTCGCTTGCGGAAAAAGCCCTATTCCAGCCAGGAGTTAATTTTGCCAAATACTCATTCGTATAAATATTCTCAACCAAATCCCGCAACTTTTCAAAAGGAGCAGGATCGGCAATGCTGTCGTAATCATAATAAAATTTTCTGTAATAGCTGTCAATCTGGTAGTCTGTATTGCAATATTTTTTAATTATGCTCTCTATATCCTCCGGGCAGGAATAATCGGCGGCGCAAATAATGTGGAAGGCATAGGATAGCATATGATACTGAACCTGCACCTGCGCACCAAAGTGCTTTTTACAGCGTTCACTGCAAATGGAAGGAATATCAAGCCCTTTCAGCTTTGCTCCGGTATCTTCGTTTAGCAAACGCTCCGTCAGCCAGTGTATAATAAAATGGTCAATCTCCGCAAAGGTATCACACCCCAGCATTGCTTCGGGCAAATAATCCTCCAAAACGGCTGAAACCTTTAATATAGACGCAATTGTGCCGGAAATTTCATCATACCGTTTCCTATAAAGAATGTTGTTCATCAAATTATCCATAAAGGCAATAATGTTGCCGGATTTGTAGGATACGAATTTTTTCCAAGCCTGCGGCAGTGCGCTGTGCAGATACCTTTCGGTATAGGTCACAAACATAGTGATCACCAGCTTTTCGAGCGTCGGTTTTACATCCGTATATCCAAACTGTTCACCGCAAATACGCCAAAAAGCTTCCTGAAGGTCAAACTTCTCAAATTCAGCTAAAAGTTTATTGTTTTCAAAACCGTCATCGGTTAAAATTACACGCATCACTTCATCAAAGGATGCCGTCCGTGTTTTGCAGGCGGCGCTCATCAGGGCAACTTCAAGGTTCTCTTTAGTCAAACGCTCAACTTCCAAATCGTAGAACTTCTGAACTCTGTCCTTAGCGGCGAAAAATTTGATATACTTTTGGATCAATTCCTTCCCGTTTTCATCCATATTCAAATCCACCGCCAACAAAGAAGCCCTGTCTGCATAGAACCGTTTGGAATATAACAAAGTATCCTCCAAATGATTATCCTTCACGGGAGGCTTTGGGAAGGGTGCGTAAATCAAATAACTGGTTTCACGGTTCAGACGTTCCAAAAAGTATTTTGTTTGGAACTGGTTATCCGGCTCCAAATGGTACACCTCGGCTCCTTCAAGCTCCAGCGTATCAATATCGCCGGCGAACTCCGCGTTATCATCATACCAAAACACCAGCTTGCGGGTATCGCCCGCAAACTCCTCGTTCAGCTTATCTGTAATTTGTTTTAAATTTAATTCGGGCATTGTCCAACCTCCAGTAATGCGTAGTGGATATTGATTCTCTTAAATTTTCGCCAGCACTTCAAGTTTTTTTCCGTCAGTGCCGGTTTGTACTTTTTCATAGTTTACCTTTACGCCGTCGTCCAAGTCGATTGCGATTCGGGCGAGAGCGAGGTGGGCGATTTTTTCATCATATTCCTTGGTTTCCTTGAGCTGTTTTATAAGCTTTTCCCTCCGCTTTTCGGCAGCGGCTACCTCGCGGGCGTTGGCGCTGTTTTCGATGGTTTCCCGCATACGTGTGATTTCGCTGTCATAGACACGCTGCATACGGTGCAGATAATCAATACGCAAATTGCCGATGGTGTTTTCATCATAGCGGTGCATATAAATCAACGCCTTGAAGCCGTCCGCCTTGCCGCTGTCAAAAAGCCAGTAAATCGGACGTTTTTGATAAACTTTGCAGTGGTCTTTATAAAAGTCCTTTAAAAAATAATTCCGAATAATTTCGCGCGAGGTATCGCCCTTATTTCCCAAAGCTTTCGCAATGAAATCAAGGTTTTCTTCAAGTGTTTCCGCACCGTACACTTTTTTAACAAAATCAGTGAATAAGCCAACGATATCATCACTAAAATATTCTTCATCGGTAATTGGGATACAATTATCGGCATCAACTTTAAATCCGCTGAACGGAGATATGTTTTGCTCTTTTAAGTAATAATATGGTGATTCTATTTGCGAATATGTGTATGAGGATAATTCTCCCCAAGTCGTTTCTTTTAAATCATCATATGTATTTTGGTGTAGTTCAAAATATTCTTCAAAATTTCCGCCGGCATAAACCAACCCATCTTTGTAGATGGAATATCTGCCAAACATACAGCCAACCGCATAGGAAATAAAGCTGCGAATGTCACGCCCTAAATCCGCTTTGCGGATGGTAACATCTTTATCCTCAACTTCGGGTGTAAGCTCATCTTGCAAGCCGTAGATGTCGATAAATATACGGTTTATTTCTTCCTCGTTGGCTTTGAGTTGGTTAAATTGACCCTCTGTGAATAAATCCCATGCTTTAAAAGCAGAAGATATTTTACATTTCGGTTCATCATCACCCCAAGTATAAGCGCCAGTCATTCTAAATTGGACAAGCGGATGTGCTTTAAAATTCCATGAAGTTTCAAAGGAATCCCAGTCAGTTTTTGAAATAGTAATGTTTGTTAAAACCAATTTTTTAATCACATTAATATAATTTTCCGAATTAATGTAAGGAACACTACCAATATTTCCCGGCTGATAATTTATCGTTGGATTAATCATCTTCAATATTGCTGCGGCAATTTTTGTATTAAATAACGCCAATAGATAATGTAAATCATCTTGTAATGGAAATATTGCACAGCCCGCATAATCACATATGAATCCCACAGGCAGATACCTCATAGAAAATGTTGAAGATGTAATAATGGACCAAGTTATACCTTGTTTATATAAACAATCGAGGTTTTGGATATATCTTGACCAATGTTTACCATTGTTTCTTATTACAGCATAGTCTTTTATGTCTTTGCCATCGTTTTTCCAATTAATTACATACTCATAATTTCCATACCATCGGCGATATTCACCACCCTTGTTATACGGCATCCATTGAAAAGCCATACCATCATAAGATTCATCATATTCAAACCCTATTTTATTAATACATACCTCAGCCCATCTACGCAAAAAACGATTATTATCACCCGTATTTTGACCTGACTTCCCCTTACTTACTTCTGATACTGGTTTCCCAATAATAAATGCTTTTAGCATCTTTTCACTAATCCAATAAGCAATCGGCATACCTGGGATGTTTTCAAAGTTCTCTTTTTGTGCTGTATAATAATTTTCACTATTTAAAAATGCTTTTTCTTTTGCCTGTTGACTATTGTAATCCACCAACCGTACATATGTTGACTTATAATTTTCCGTATTACTATTTCTTAATACAAACGCAGTAGTTTGTACAACTTCTCCCCCTATTTCCTCAAACGCTCTCGCTCCCAAATGTGCCATATTGATAATATCCTTATGTAACAGCTTTTCTCTTAATTTTTCATAGCTTGATAAAAACATCCAAGCGTGCTGCGTTATCATAGCCTGATAGCCGTCGGCTTTTAGCATTTCTCCGCATTTTTCAATAAACACAGCAAATAAATCGCTTTTACTATCAGGGTAATGTTTTTTTACAAATTCGCTAAGCTGTACGTTCATACCGCTGCTGCCCATATAGGGAGGGTTTGTGCAAACCACATCATATTTTTGGGCAAGTATTTTATATAACTTAAGATTTTGTATTATATTATCTTTTTCAGTATTAATAGGTGTTCTTGCTTCAATATCGAATTTAAAATAATCATAGTTTTGTACATATGCAATTAAAGCATCAAAATTTATGTCTTTTGCTTGAATTAAAGAACCCAGAGCTTCTGCATTTTCAGCATCTTTAAAATAATCAAGTATTTCTTTTGAATCATATTTTCCCGCCAGAGTTCCATCTATCTTGGTGCTTGAATAAATCAGATTTGGTTCAATATTTTTTGTTAAAAAACGCCTGTCATATTGACGCCCTTTCATCATGACAGCAAAATAAGCCAATTGATATGCTCGTTTATCAATATCCACTCCGTAAAGATTTTTTTCAATAATGAGGGATGCAGCATCTCTTTCAGTATAGCCGCAAGCTAAATATATTTGCATAAAAACATCAAATGCATACACAAGGATATGCCCGCTGCCCATACAAGGATCTATAAATTTAATTTTATTCGGTTCTTTAATTGAATTATGTTCCGCAATCTCATTTAATTTTATATCAACCTTGTCCTCTTGCTCGGCTTCTTCTATATAATAATTCCAGAGCAAATCTCTCATAGCATCATCCGGATTTCCACATGACATTTGCGGAATAGTATTGCGTTCCAACCACAACCGTCCAAGAGAATTTTCCACCATATACCGCACAATCCAGTCCGGGGTGAAAAGCTGCGTTGCCGCCGGAATACGTTCTTTAGTGATTTTCACATTGTTTTTGAGAAGGGCAAAGGTTTCGTTCTTTGGTTCAGTATTATAATACTGATACAGCCAACCGATGATCTCAACCTGACCTTCCTTTGAAACATTAAAATCTTCCTCACCTATATCATGTGTCAAATGATACACTACGCCGTCTTTATCGGTAAAAGATACATTGAGCAGCAGTTCCGTATAGTCGCTGGTCTTTTCAAATAAATTGGGCAGAATGGCGTTCAGCGCATTGCACTGTTTTATAAAAAGCAGGCGAAATAGCTCGTCCAACAAATTATCATGGGTCATCTGCGCAATACGGTCTTTTTCAAAGGGGGTAAATTCCAAATCGGTATCAAACGGAGCTGTTACCATATCCGGCTCGGTTTTTGTATCGCTTTCAGAAGAAAGCACACGAATACGCGACGGGAGATAGTCATTGACCTCCATAAACCGCACCGCGATCAAGCGGTTGAACCAAGTATAAGCCACTTCCTCCACAACAGTTTGAAAAGCAGCCCTATAATCGGATTGTTTTTCCTGATTATGGATGACCTCCGTCAGTTTTTCACGCTGATTAATCTCAATCCCGGTGATAGAATACGGTTCTCTTGTACCGATATCAAAAAACTTCACGTCCCTTGTGGACTGGGGCAGAGGGGATTTAATCTCATTTTCTGTAATGCCTAAAAGCCCCGCTTTATATGTAATATCCGCGATCAGCTTATTTCTCGCCCAAATCGCAAAGTTTTTTATAGCAGTTTTATTCATTTGCGGCAGCTCCTTTAAAACTCAATATTAATCACTGTATCCTCGTCCAATTCCTTCATAATCTGCGCCTTGAGCGCTTCTATATACTTGTCAACGTCCTGCGCCGTTTCAATCTGCCATGAATTCGATATATTAACAGATTTTATGCTGATATTTTTATGTTTCTTGATTTTCGGCTGAGGTACAATGACCGGCTTTTCTCCGCTATTAGACTGATTCACCGCAGCTTTTGCCTTTTCGATTGCAAGCTGTTCATCCTTTTTCGCAAGCTCATTGAGAAGACGGACTTTCAGTGCGTCGGCTTCCACTTTAATATTCTGCAAAGTGGCGGCATTATTACAGGATTTCGCCTTTTCGTCAATTTCCTCAAAAAGCTTACGGAAACGGGCGGCAAACTCCTCTTTATATTCCTTCGTATTCAGCACCGCATTAACACGGCTGCGAGCGTCATTGATTGAATCTAATACAGGAGCCGCCATTGCGTCCAGAACATTCATATAGGCATCGGTGAATCGTTCAAGCAGCTCCGGCAGTTTGGGAATATCGGCATATGGAGCAGCTTTATTCATGATAGCCTTGACTTCAGCCACAACACATTCGACCTTTTCATCCACAATGAATGTTTTACTATCGTCATATATGCCCATTAGCTTTAGCGCCCGCTCAAAAATGGTCTTCTGCGCACCGGCAAAAAACGTCCTGACCGGCTCATAATCCTGCGCGAATTCCAGATAATCATCACGGTCAGTATGAATCTTTTTAAAAAATTCCGCCGGAGATTGAATCTGCATAACGGCGCGTAGAATCGCTTTACCTTCGGATACGGTTTTTTTGCCGGGTAAAGCGGCCGCCTTTTGCATGATTTCGAACTTTTCCAACTCATTTAAAATGTCCCGGCTGTAGTTTTGGAAGGAATACATCATGGCATCGTCATCATCGTTGATACTTGAAACGCCGAATATTTCCTTCATTACTTCCCGAACGGATTTTTTCTGGTTGTCGCTGGCTTTCTCACGGCGTTCAGTCAACAACTTATCAACATATTCTTTCTTTGTAATATAGCGAACAAGCTCGTCCTCACTCTTGCCCTGCAAAGTAATACTGCTGCCGCTTACCGACAGCGCAATATCGCCATTTTTGAACAGCTTAGCGACCAGCCATTCCACATCATCTTCCACAAACCCGTAAGGCGCCTTCATAAACCTATCCATCAGACTTTTCATGGAGGTTTTCATATGCGCGTTTGAATTTGCCGAAATGTAATTTAGCATATCATTTAAAGCATGAACATTTGCCTCTGCCCCGCCCTCCAAAGTAAAACTCTGTTGATTTTCTGTTCTAAGCAAAGACCGGATTTCGTTCTCGCCTAATGCCGCGTCAATATAGGGAAGCTTATGATAAACAGAGGATACAATACGTCCCAAGGCATCATTGATTCTGGCAGTGACATCCTTGGAGGTGATCTGCGTTTTGTCACCATTTACATAAATATCCGCATTTTTCATAGATTCAATAAGGAACATTTTTGCATTGTTCCCACGCTCTCTCATTTCTCGTTCCTTTGCGCCTCGAATCTCCGCAAATTTTGTGATCGTGCGCTTATCAGAGCCGAAACGCAGATATTTTTCAATCTTTAATGCGCTTCTTAATTCATCCAAAAAAGCGGAATCATTCGGGAGCACGACCAAAACTTCTTTGCCTTGACCGGAAATCATGCGTAAAGTGGCTTCTTCATCGCCGAAATCAGCGTTGGGCGTCAACACATGGACGCCAATATCATAGTTCTGATTGGCTTTATACGGGCGTTCATCCACAACCTGATTGAAAGAAAAGCTGTATCGTCCGTTAAAAGCCGGATAACGATATTTTTTATCAACAAAAATATCCTCAAATATCAGTTCAGAAACCTTGCCGACCACTTCGGACATCTCAACGTTTTGACCTTCAATTTCACGATTGATTTCCTGTTCCTCATCTGTCAGGAATACATATGTATCACCATTTTTCTGTACCAGCATCTGACGAACAAGCAGCTTTAACGCTTCTTCAACTTTCTTTTTCAACTCAATACGGTCAGTATCAATATCGTCTATCATTAAACTGGTGATATTATCAATGCTGGCAACAATTTCTTTCACATATTTAATCATAAACAGTGTTTTCAGCACATTTACGTTAAAACATTCTTCTTTCCTGTCTGGATTGATCATTTCATTATCCTGCGCCCGTATAATCACGCTTTTATGGCTATGATCAAGAAATTGGTGCAACGCGTCATAAAATACATTAAACGGAATGACAGCGCCGGCATCCTTATTCATCAGCTTCATGGCTGATTCCTTGAAAAGCGCAATCATAGAACGCTCGCCCTCGGACAAATGTTTTCCGGAAGCGCCATGAGTACGTATTGAAGTCAGCACACTCGCCAGCAAATTAAACTGATAAGGTACGAACGGATATACAGCGGCAAAATCTTTGTCGCCGGAATACAGTTTTTTTTCGATGCCATCATTGAAAACAATTAAATTTTTAATGATAGTAACCTTTTTTTCATACAAAAGCTTTAATGTCTGTTCCGCGGTCGTGGTCTTATCCAAAATTCTTTTTTTAATAACCTCATCCACATTTGCAGAAGATAAAGACAACCGGGTATCGAATCTACCCTGTATTTTTGAAAAATCATTGCTTCGAAGCCCCATATCCTTTGCAATAGAATCAATATCCTGTTGGCTGGTTACAACCACCCATGCCTTTCCCTGACAGCTCGTTCCCAAATCTTCTGTTACTGTCTGAAGGTTCAGCATTAATTTGGAATCATTGCCTATGTACTGCCCAATTTCATCTACCAAAAATACAACGTGGTGATTACCGCCCTTGTGGTCAATATATTCCTTTACCATCGCAGCAAAATTTTCAATACTGATGTTATATGTTTCAGTTGACTTTTCGCACCAATTACGGGCTGCTGCCTCACTCATAAATCCCATGCTATCCAGCACTTCAACGATGCTGTCCTGAATAAAGTCAAATTTGTGTCGTGAAGATTCCCATAGCTTACCGAAATTTTCTTCAAACGCTTCTTTGAATTCTTCGTATCGGCCGGCTTCTGCAAGCGTTCGTTCCAAGTCGGCAAGAAACGGAATAGAGCCGCAAAATCCCTGCATTTCATTGAATACTTTTAGAAATACGGAAACAATGGCATCCTTGGATTGCTTACCCGTCATTTCACTCTTGGAATCTATATTGAACAAAATAACATCCGTATCCGCCGCCGCGCTTGTAGCCAGTTTCATATCAGCAAACACCATGGGGTCGGTTATTTTATTATCATTTATAAAATACTCAATTGCGTTTTTCCCGTTTACTTCTTTATTTTCAAGCAGATAGGACAGAATTTTCAAAAAGTGTGATTTACCGCTTCCAAAGAAGCCGGAGATCCAGACACCCATTTTATCCGTACGTCCGCCAATCCCTTTTTTGTAGTTGGAAAAAAAATCAGCGAAATGCTTTTGCAATTCCCGGGTTACAACATATTCCTCCAGTTCCTGCCTGATGTTTTCATCATCGCCCTGTCCAACCTTTATAACGCCCTTTATATCCCTGTCAATCGGTTTGACAAACATTTCTTTCAAAATCATTATGTCTTTCTCCTTTAATCCACAAGTCTAAAAGCTCTGTAATAATTGTCATCTTTTATTTCCGAAAATAAAACAAGCTCCTGACCATCATATTTCCCAGGGTAAAACATCACAACCGGCACACGATCAATGGCCTGATGCAGATTATTAAGTACTTTATGGGATCGTAATACCGGATAGCATTTTCCGACTCCGGTGAGGATAACAACCGCGTCCTGCGGCGTACGCTCCTGAATATATTTCACAATAAGGCTTTCATCGTCATTTATCTGCAAAAGATTTCCCACAGCCTTTACAATGCGTTCAAAGCCTTTCTTTTTTTCAAATTGAAAACAATGCTCCATGAACCCTTCCTGTTCCAGAAGATCAATCACGATATCATACAGATCAAAGACAATCAATTCAAATCCATCTGTACCTTTGCTGTTTTTAGCTTTCATATATTCAATACGCTCGCGTACAATCAATTCCTGGTCTGCCGGATAGTCAAATATATAATAGCCGACTTCATTTCCAAGCCCCTTGTTATCGCGAAATCCGGGCGCTTTTATCTTGCGTTCCGCAGCATCCAGCCGATCCTCTAAGCTTGCCATTATCTCACCCCCGTCAATGCATGAATAAATAGTTCCATGTTATTATTTTTCAAACAATCTATCAAAGTAAAATCCAAAATTGGTTTTAATATTTCCCTGTCACCGGAAGCTCTGTCTGTCACACCGGCCTCCATCAACATGGTCTTATAGCAAGAGCCTAACCGTTTTAATGTATAGTCCTGCCAACCCGCAACTTTTTCACTCTGCAATTGCTTATTTCTAAAAAATATTCGGATATCACTATCAGACAACCGATTACTGCCGATTATCAATTTTTCACGGAAGACTTCATAAACAAAATCGAAAAATAAACTGTCTGCATTCATAACTGCTATCAAGGCAATTATTTTCTGTGTTGAAATATCACTTTTTTCAAATAATTTGCAGAAGGTTGCATCCAAACTATTTACGCGTGCTAAAACCGTATTAAAAATCTGGATTGACCTTGCCGTCGTAGGCGCCGAAAAGATGTTTTCTTTTATGTTTAATATTCTAATTTCTTCCATCGTCTTACCGGAATTAAAAAGTTGAATTACTTTTCTAAATTCAGTAAACCAAAAGGAAAGCTTGACCATGCCAGCACTGTATTCTTTTCTTTCCACATGAATGCCTCCTGATTAGCATTACCACTGTTTTGCAATTTACAAATATTGCAAGCAGCTTTATGTCTCATTTCCATTATTATACTACAAAATCATCTAAAATACAATATATAATTTATATTTGTTACTGTCTTTGTATTAAAAAAAGATCAGCAAAGTATCAAAAGCCTACTTTGCTGATCAAATAAATCATATTCTTACATATTTATATTCCACTCAAAACCATTCACAAAAATAAATTTTTCAATACTATTTGCATAAACAATTACCTTTTCCACCGCAGCGTTCCAGAGTTTCTCGTCAAATTCAGTAATAAGTCCCTCCTGATTTCGCAATAACTGTATAAACTCCGCAATGGCCTGACGCTTTGCGGCATACTCCATCCGCTTATTGCTGACGGCGGCGATATCCAGCTGAATCTTGTCAAACCGCTCTTTCAGCTCCGAATACTTTCGTGCATATTCAGCCTGATTCAGTGCCGAACGGGCGTTTTCGTCCACGCAGCTGCGGAGAAGTGCGGTGACCGTTTCCAGTTCCTCCCGCAGCTTATCGTCCTCCCTGTCAAGGGTTGACGTATCTGTCAGCCTATCAATGATTTCTCTGTATTTCCGCAGTATTTCATCCTTATTCTCTATCGTATTATTAAACGCGTTCACAAAAGCCTTTTTAATGTCCTCTTCATAAAGGTGCGGAGTCCTGCATTTCTCCTGATTGGTAAATTTATGGTTACACTGCCAGATTTCTTTTCGATATTTGCTGTTACTATGCCAAACCTTGCTGCCGTAAAACCCGCCGCACTGCCCGCATACGATTTTTCCCGAAAACGGGCTGTTTCCCGTCATATACCCTTTGGCTGATTTCCGCTTCTGAAATTCATACTGTACCATGTCATATACCTCGGCAGACACGATTGCCGGATGGGAGTTTTCTACGTAAAACTGCTGGATTTCACCCTCATTCACCTTTTTCTTTTTGGTCAGAAAATCAGTGGTATAGGTTTTTTGTAGAATAGCGGAACCCATATACTTCTCATTTTTTAGAACATTTTTGATTGTCGCCGGATTCCAGCTTTGCTTTCCTGTCGGTGTGGGTATGCCTATATCAATTAAATACCGTGCTATCGCTCCGGCGGTTTTCCCTTCCAGAAACATCCTGTATATCAGCCGTACTGTTTCCGCTTCTTTCTCCACGATTTCCGGCAGGCCGTTTTCCCCTTTTTTATACCCGAGAAAATGTTTATAGGGTAGGCTGACCTTACCATCCGCGAACCGCTTCCGCACTCCCCATGTCACGTTCTCACTGATTGACCTTGATTCCTCCTGTGCCAGTGAACTCATAATAGTAATCAGCAGTTCGCCTTTGCTGTCCAATGTTTGAATTGCCTCTTTCTCGAAATACACCTCAACCCCTTTATCCTTCAGCTTGCGCACTGTAGTCAACGTATCCACAGTATTCCTAGCAAATCTGCTGACCGACTTTGTAATAATAAGGTCGATTCTCCCGTCCATAGCGTCGGCAATCATTTTGTTAAATCCCTCACGCCCTTTGGTGCTCGTTGCGCTTATCCCTTCATTTGAATAAACGTTTACAAGCTCCCAGTTTTCATTGGACTGAATATGCCTTGTGTAATAATCCACCTGCGCCTCATAACTGGACAGCTGTTCCTCAAAATCTGTTGACACTCTGGCATATGCAGCTACGCGCTTTTTACGAATTAATGTTTTTTTATTCACGAACTGCGGTATAACCGCCGGAATCACGGTAACCTGTTTGTCCATGCCTATTCCCACTCCTTTACCAATTCTGTATTATCCTCTAAAATAATTTTCAGCGTTTTATCAGGATACGCAACCATGCTGTGTACCTTCATCCCCTCCGTCAGGCTTTGTAGCGTGCTTTCGGGAATCTGCTTTGACGCGCAGTGGCTTTTCCCCAGCGTGTTATAGGTTGAGCAAACCCATATGACCCTTTCATATTTCGTGCCGGAATTATTGATTTTTCTTCGGTAGTGTTTACCGCAAATGACGCATATGATTTTACCTGTAAACGGATACTTTGCTGTAATGTCTGACCTCGGATGATACTGCCCGGCACGCCTGGCCATTTCTCTTTGTGCCTTTTCAAAAGTATCTCTGTCAATAATCGGCTCATGGTTGTCTTTCACCAGATATTGCGGTAGCTCTCCCTTATTTTTCCTGTTCTTTTTTGTAAGGTGGTCGCTGATATAACCTTTCTGCATCAGTAAATCTCCAATGTACTTCTCATTACAAATAATATCGTGGATTTTCCGGCTATCCCACTCCCCGTTCAACTTCGGCCTAACCCCCGATTCGTGGAGCTTTTTGACAATTGCCGTTTTTCCCATCCCGCTCAGATAATCCGCGAATATCATTTTTACAATTTCCGCTTCTTCTGGGTTCACCGTAAGCATACCTTTTTTCAAGTCATAGCCCAGAATGGTAAAGGTATTGGGGATCCCTTCCTTATACTTATTCCGGATCCTCCACTTGCAGTTTTCGCTCACCGACAGGCTTTCCTCCTGCGCAAAAGAAGCGAGGATGGTAAGAAATAATTCTCCATCCCCGCTTATACTATGGATATTTTCTTTTTCAAAATAACAGTCAATGCCAAGGTTTTTCAATTCCCGGACAGTTTCAAGCAAATCAACACTGTTGCGCGCGAGACGCGAAATGGATTTTGTGAGTATCATATCAATCTTTCCGGCTCTGCAATCCGCGAGCATCCGCTGAAACTCCGGCCGCTCCTGTTTTGTTCCTGTAACCGCATAATCAGCATATACGCCGCAATACAGCCATCCGGAATGGCTCTGTATCATTTCGCTGTAATAGCTGACCTGCGCCGACAGAGAATGCACCATCGCTTCTTTCCCGGTCGACACTCTGGCATAGGCCGCCACCCTCAGGTTCTTTGGTATGACAGGCGCTAACGGCGGCATTTTCCTTATAATCCTTTCCATAAAACCACTCCTCTCAGCTATTATATTAGCATACTATACTTATATAATTCAAGATATAATCCGCCGATTATGAGGCGTGTATTGAAGAAAGAATTGTATCAATCTGACAAACGGTTATTTCTCCTGTATCCGTAATCCAAACCACCTATAATGCCGACTTAAGACGTCTATGAAGCATTGGTGCGCTCCTTCCGGAAGCGTGGGCCTTCTGTTCCCATTCCCGCCGGGGAGAAACCCAGCTTTTCCAATACCCGTTTGGAAGCCTCGTTGTCCTGGTCTGTTTCTGCATAGACAAAATAGACTTCATCCTGGGAAAAAGACCATTCGATCAATGCTTCGACCACCTCAGTGGCGTAGCCTCTGCCCCGGAAGTCCTCACCGATACCGTAGCCTATTTCCACCGCGCCATTCACCTGCGGTCTCCTGAATCCCGCACCGCCCACGACATCTCCGGTTTCTGCAAGGGTTACACACCATTCCGTATACCAGCAGTGTTGATTCGGATTGTTAAGACATCCCGCCAGCATTTCGGCATATGCGGCTTTCATATGAGGGTCGGTCGCTTTGGTGTGTGCCGTGCGCAGTTCATCATCTGTCAGGGGCATGATACGAAGCCTTTTTGTTGTTAAATGCATACTCATATATATGAATTCTCCTTATCATTTTTACAGGTTACCGAGACAAACTCTGTGCGCCATTTTCCCCACCGATAGTATACAAGGCTGTTGATTGTGCTGGCAGCAAAACTAATCACAATGGCAATCCAGATGCCATGAATACCGAGGTTGGTGCCGGACAGGAATCCTGCCAAAGGAACCCGGACAAGACAAAGAGAGATAAAGGAAAGCAGCATGGTCGGCAGCGTTTTCCCCGTTCCGTTAATAATACCATTGGATACGTAAAATACGGTAAAGAAAAGATACCCAGCGCCTACGATCCGCAGATAATCAACGCCTATCGATATAACCTCCGAATCCCTTACAAAAGCTTTCATAATTCCTTGCGGAAAAATGACGCATAGCATGGAAATCAGCAGAATAACTGGAATATTGACCAAAATCCCAGATTTCAAGATATCATTGATGCGTTCGGATTTTCCGGCGCCGATATTCTGTGCGGTCAGCACAGAAGCTGCCATCATCACAGCCATTGCCGGCATGGCGGCTATAGCGTCAATTTTACTGACGACGCCAAAAGCCGAAATAGACGCTGAACTAAAGCGGTTTACAAAAACTGTAATAAAAGCATATCCGACAGAAACCAGCATTTGCTGTACAAAAGAGGGCAACCCTATTTTCAGAATATGAAAAACGATAGCGCTATCAAACAAAAGCCCCGTCGGATTCACTGGTTCATCTTTATATTTACGAATCGTATAAACAATCCCCAAAGCAATGGTAACCGTAGTAGCGATCAAGTCGGAATATGCCGAACCGTTTAGCCCAAGTTTGGGAAACGGACCGATACCCAATATTAATAAAGGGTCAAGAGCGGCATTCACCACTGTGGAAACGATGATGCAAATCATGGGAATCACTGTATCTCCCACGCCGCGCAATATGGAGGAAATCAAATATGACAAATACAGCCCCGCAAAATTTATGAACATTATGCGCAAATATCCGCTCGCCATGGACATCATTTCTGGCGGCGTGTTCAGAAGCTTTAATATTTCTTCGCAAAACAGCAGCCCGCTGATTGAGATAACCAATATAGTGATCATGCCCATCGTCCACGAGTTGTTCACAATTTTTTGTATTTGCGCACGATCTTTTGCCCCGTACGCCTTTGATATCAGAATTGATGTGGCCAGCGTTGCGCCGGAACAAAGCGCAACCATACCAAGAAAAACAGGAAAACTGACCGCCACAGCGCCGACCGCATCCTTGCCTATCAGATTTCCAACCCACATGGTATTAATAACACTATATCCTGTTGACAGGATGTTCCCGATTAAAATGGGCAGTGCAAATCGAATCAGGTTCTTTGAAATACTGCCTGTTGTAAGATCTTTACCAAAATTATTATTCAAAACGTTTTTCTTCCTTCCGGTCTGCTTTTTTGTCAAGCCCCTCTAATTCCTCAAGAACTTCGCTGATATATTCTCTGACTACTTTCTCTTCAAACTGCATGTTCAGCGCCTGAATATTATAAACACAAAACGCATAACCATAATCCGTTAGGGGAGCGTATGTGTCCGATTCCAGCCAATCATTGATAAGATAGTAGAAAGAGCCTAAATAAATAAGAGCGGCTGCCCGTGCGTCCGGAATATTGACCGTATTATGCAGTTTAAACCGTTCAAACCATGTTGCCAAGGTTTTTGCCGATTCTTTCATGCTGTCTGCCCTAATCTTTTGGAACTCCGGGTTGATTACCTCTAAAAGCATTATCTTTGAAATGTCACGATTTTGCTCATAAAGCCAAAGATTCGCCATCATTACTCGGGTAAAATTTTTAATGAGGGGGAAGTTTTCCACGTCCAAAACGCGCGTAGTGCAGGTATTGAACTTTTCTTCGATGCTCATATAAAGCTCCGCGAACAAATCTTCCTTGCTCTTGAAATAAAAATAAAAGCTGCCTACCGAAATAACCGCTTCATCTACAATATCCTTTACAGTCGTATTATGGTATCCCTTCGCAGCAAACACCTTCGCGGCAGTATCCAGAATCAGCTGACGTTTGACCTCCTTGCGTTTTTGGGTATCTTTTGAAGTCTTATACATCGTGCAATCATCCTCTCATGCATAGAATGAATATTCATTCTATGCTTTAAGTATAACCCATAATATAAATATTGTCAAGTACTTTATTTCAATAAAGCAAAAGAAAGAGCCGGTAACTGTGATTTTACTCACAGTAATCGGCTCTACGTATACCAACGAAACTGTTATCATTAATACTCTTTTCCGGCTCATGGATTTTATGCCCTTTACTTTGGCAAATTCCCTGATCTAATACAGTCCATTAACTCCATGTATAAAAAGCTTCCGATCCCCTGATATACATTTGTCTGACAGAATGCCTGCCGTGATGTACTGTCAGCCATCTCGGCCGCCTCATAGTAAACCATAACATTATGTGCGCCTTCCAGCCTGTCATATACCTGTGACGGCCTTTGTTCTTTTTGAAACCGGCCATATGTCTCCGCATAATTCTGACTGTTTTCCATCTCTCCAATCAATTTTGCATACACATTGGGAACGCGGAGCAGCTCCGCCGCTGTTGTCATATACATATCATAGAGTTTCTTTATTTTTTTGTTCAGTTCCACAATCACCCATTCATCGTCAGGGCTGACATAATAAATATCATAATATTTCAGGAGATTATCCTCTTTATCTTCACTGATTTCCCAATCTATTTTATTTCTGTAACGTGCTTCAAAATCCTTTTCATCGTCAACATCATAGTCGTAGTCCGACATTTCGTCATCCTGCGGAACATATACTTCGCCCTCATCCTCATATTCCCCATCATCCCTAAACAACTCTCTTTCAGAACTCAGCAAACAATACAATTCATTGCTCCTATAATGTTCCGACATGATAATTTTATCAAACGGCGGCAATTTAATAATCAAATTGTCAATGTAACTGAAAAATCCCTGCGCCTTATGTATAACCTCGTTATAATCAGAAACCTTACTGAACGGAAAAAGAACCCGGCTCTCCAATTTTAAGATTTCATGATATTTTTTCTGCAGCTTTGAAAAATCCTGATGTAAATATGCCGAAAGAATTTCACCCTCCGTATAGCGGTGTTTTTCGTTTATTATGACTTGATTTCCAATCTTTTGTACTTTAAAAGTGAACATTGCTTCTCCTCCGATGTTATAATATTTATCTTGCCTTTACAGATAATCTTATACCGAATTAATAATTCGTATATATATCCAAAAAATCATTATCTCTACTCAATTCAACTGAAAATCCGAAATATTCCGCAATGGTTCCCAGTGGCACATAAATACGGTTCGCAATCTTTCTCGGCGCGGCGTCAATGGCTACCGTTTCGCCGTTTACCACAGCGGTATCGCTGTCCAATTGAAGAACAATGCTTTGATCTCCCCTGCCGTATTCAATAATCTCCTGTTCACTGTTATACTCCATATTCAAACCAAGCTGTTCGCTGACAAACCGGTAAGGCACCCATACATATCCGTTTTGAACAAACGGCATCGTTTCCATCTGTTTGTAAACACTCCGGTCGTCAACAAAAACCGTCATTCCGTCTCCGCTCCTATTCAACAAATATACTGCCGCCAGCGGACGCAAATTCCCGCCCCATACCATAATTTTTGCCATAACGCATATCTGCCTTTCTTCGTACACATTCAAAGTCAACGAATCAGCTGCTCCTGCCGCAAGGCTGATACCGCTATTTTGTTTTACTGCTATCAGCCTGTTTGCCCGATCATAGAAACAGGCATTTACAGTAATATTGTCAAGCGGAAATTCACTGATATTGCTTATTGAAAAATTAACATCCGTATCATAATACATATTACTGTAATCAGAATTAATAATAATGGGCAGAGGAGGATTAAATCCCTCATACAGAAGCCCAATATTGTCCATATCTCCACATACCGTCACAATTTCGGCTTGTCCAATATCATCCGTTATTGAATTATCTCCCGCATAATAATGCAGGGCATCGTCTGTTTTATAAGCTATAATATAGTGTTCAACATCCGACGGAACGCTTATTGCAAACTGATAAGCTTTATCCGTATATGCTTTACACAAAAACAATGCTGAACGGGCATCCGCTCTTTGGTTCAGATCCTTTTGCGGGATTGCATAGACAAGAAATTGAACATTACTCGCGTCGGTTACCATTCGGCCGGATATGGTATTCAATCTGACCATCCAAATATCCGCCTTGCCGTCGTCCTGTGTCAACGAATCGGCCATTTCCTCCTGTGACGTTACGCCATCCTTTTTATAGTACGCTGTTTTATATACGCCCTCATAACCATAATTCAAGGTGGCTTTGAATGTAAACGTCATATCCCGCTGCACAGGCAGATTGAGGATGGCTGTTCCCGAAGTGCCATTCTCTTTGATCGAAAAGGACTCTAGACCGACTGCATAAACGTCAGGTTCATTCAAATCTCCAATCGATCCTGATTCGTACGGCATCGGATAAGTGTAGCGGCCATAAGCCAGAATATTGCCGCCTATCTCGCTTTGAGCGACTATATCCTCCGGCAAATGCACATTGACGACAAATTCCTCTGTTCCAATCATCGGCATCACAATGCCATCCACATTGCCGCCCGTCATATCTAGCCGCTGCGCGTAATTCGCGTTGACAACGGAACCATCCGGATGATAATGTCCATACTGATAAAGCCCTGTTTGCGGCTGGCTCAGATTATAATATACAATGGCTGTTTGAACCGGTATATCACTAATCAGATCAAACGTAGTTCTCTCCGCGCTTATTTTCACAATCTGCGTATCCAGAAAATAATATTCCGGCTTATCCGCACTCTGCATGGTAACTTCCGCTTCAAAAGACGCATCAAGCTGAAATCCCTCCGGCAACGTGATTTCACCGTGTATCTTTTGTGTTCTCACTGGATTAAAATCAATGTCGGTAACATCCCCATTTATTGGAACCCGAATACAATCTTTACGCTCTCGTGTATATTGCCTGTCCGGGAAAACAACAAAAATTCTGTAGGATGTGTTATTGACAGCATGAACAGCATAGTCCGACCATGACTGTCCCGCTGGAATGGCTCCTTCAGCCACTGTTGTATAAATGTCATTTTGTACAATGACCCTGTATGGAGTATCTTGCGAAGGTTTTTCCGGAATGGTTATTTTACCGCTGATGGCGTTTTTGTGCGAAAGGTACATCCCTATGTCATGCGGCCTATCGGAATTATTCAGATCATATGGTTCTTTTCCCTTTCCGTAAAATCGGTCGTCGTCCACCAAATAACCAATCTTGATATTTCCCTGTTTTGGCTTGTAAATTTCAATCAAATAATCCACAGAATTCTGTCCTTCCGGGATCACAATCGTTTTACTTCTCGTAACTTTTCCCCAGTTCGCGCTTGGCTCGGAAATAGTATCCAAGCCCCAGCCGTTAAAACCAGGCCACCCGATTGCAGGGATAACACTTCCGGACGAGCTAGTCGTTTCAGGAATCGAATCATCGACAAGAATCTTCACTTCCAGTCCGCCCGCCGGGGCGCTTATTCCATCCGGAAGAGATACTTTCCCGAATACAGTTTCCGCCGCGTTCCATTTTGTCCACAATCTAATAACGCCGTTTTCCTCATCCATTTCATAAATCTTTGAAAACGCCATAGAAATCAGTTCAAGTGAAATATATGACTTATTATTTGCCTGAATCACTGCTTTGGAATAAATCATCGCATTGTAGTTTATGTATACGATATTGGAATCCGCCCGGGCGGACAGGTGGCCCTCCGTATATACACTTTTGGCGGACATATTGATGCTTCCGTCATTATATATATACACCGTTATATCGACTTTGCTTAAATCCTCCACAGCCATATAGTATCGTCCGCCATTCCATTGGATCTCGTTGGAAATAGCAACAGAAACGTCCCGGTTATACAACGCAATTGACCGGTCGTTCGCTATGCTCTGGAACGGCGATAACATACATAGCAGTAATATCAAACTAAGCGCCCTTGTGCAGCAGGCTCTCATTCTTTCTCCCCCTTTGGCACCTCATTTTACCCGTTATGTATATTATACCTAAAATCACCAATGAATTCAATATGTTAATATTAAATTACTATTTCATTTTTTGTAATGAACCTACCGTTACAGCTATCTACTAAGACGGAAAGCGCCTCGGAATCGAGTCGCTTTCCGTCGAATGACATATCTTGGTTTACGCCGTCATTCCTCCCGCATCCGGCATAAAAACCGCAGTGCGTCGCCGAAGCCTGCCCGGTAGTAGAAACGGGTTTCCTCGCCCGACAGTACGCTTCGGGCGGATTCATAGGCATTCCACAGCTTTTGCTGTTCCTCAGAAAAGCTATCCTTCAGCTTTTTTTCCTGCTCCTCCGCCTGCTCCATTGCTTCGGAGATCGCCTTTGAGGAAACATATCCCCAGTCGTTGATCCTGCCGGTTATGAAGTCCTCCATAGCCTTTTCAAATCTTTCGCTCATTTGCATATACCCCCTTCGATTTGGTCACACTTAATATATGCCATAAACTTAAGAGTATATCAATTACAGAAATGCACGAAAATACCAGTTAATATCAGGCCACATTGTACAGATAGTCACAGAATATGCTTTTCAGCTTCCTTTTTCCCCAGCGCATACGCCGTTTCCAGTGCTTTTCGAAGCTGCCATACCGACACCTCATGAAAATCCATAATATCGGAGTTCCTTGTCTCCAGTGTATCAATCAAAAGCATTTCCTTCGCAATTTTCGCAAGCTCCGCTTTCATATGGCTCCTCCATTCTCAGCTTGCTCCTCAAATTTGAACTCCTGTTTTTTATACAACGCGGTGTAGGTCGGAGCCTGTTTTTTCCTGCATTCTACAAGTATACCAATGTCCTCATTGCCCTTCTGTACCACCAGCAGGCAGTGCCAGAAGTTGTTTGCGTCCACTATCATCAGCGGAAGATTGTCCGCGATGAATTGCCTTGGCATTAATAAATCGAATGAGATATTTTCAAACTCTAGTTTGCTTAGGGCGATCACCTTTTCAATCACATACCGCTGCGGCTTTTTGCCCCGACTGATACATTCCGTCCGATAATCCTCCAGTTCACTCAGCCTACGCGCCTGATGCTTGAAGTATGCCGTTCCCATTTGTTTTTCCTGCATAGTTTAACACTCCAATCGTTTGATTTCCCTGATCATATCAGGGTTATGGTATATGTTAAAACTATGTGCTTGATAAGTCAAAATGTATTAGTCACGATTATCTCGGACAATATCAAAATAGTTTTGTCGGTAATGAACAATGCCTCAATCTGCTTTAAGAAATGCACTGCCACTTCTACCCTATTTTCTTAAAATCGACAAAATCCCCGCGTGTGAAATATCAATTTTCAGTACACGTTTCAGGAAATGCGATATAAGCCAAAAATATTCTAATCACAGCTTATCATCCATCAGCCGTCTCTGAAATGCCCGGAACCATCATCAGGTGTACGAAAAATACATAAACATTCCCCAAAACGCAGTCCTGTGGTGTAGTATTGGCATTTCAGAAGCTTCTTGCATTGTTTGTTTATTGAAAATACACGATACCCACACCACACGATGTATTTGTTAATTTCTTTCTGATTCTCCACCTTGCCCTTCCTTTTTTCGCCTCGCCATCCAGCGAAAACGGTGCCTTGCGGCTTCTGTTCCCTGCGGTTTGGCATCCTTCCCCACGGATTACACTTCTTCTATCACTGCCGTCAGTTTCGGTATTCTTTCTCTGCACCGCAGCAAAAAACAAGTGTCACCCGTACTGTACTAATTTTGCCCATGGTTTCTCAGCATAATGGTTCATAATACCGAATCCGACCAGCCCTTGCGGCTCTCACCACGCAAAGGCCGGCAATCTCCGGAAGCAATCATTTTGCTCTGCCTGAATATGGGACTTTCAAGTTATTTTCATAACCAGGTCACGTAAAGCCCATATCCCTGCATATCTTGATTCATTATACTTTGATTCTCATGATACCCCGCAAAAGCAACATAGTCAATCTCCTTGAACAGTCCCAGCCGTTCCAGTTGTTTTGACTCTCTCGTCACTCTCTATAATGGTTCAAAATACCGAATCCAGTCAGCCTTTGCGGCTCTCACCACGCAAAGGCCGACTATCTCCGGAAGCGATTAGTTTGCACTGCCTGAATATGGGACTTTCAGGTTATTTTCATAACCCGGTCACGCAAAGCCCATATCCCTGCACATCCTGATTCATTATGTTTTTCTTTACATTTTATCTTGTTCTGATTCTCTCATAATATCATTATATCATAGATAAACCGAACAAAACGAACAACTTTAAAATTTTTTTGAAATTTATTGAAAATCAACAAAATTCCCGATTTTAAACACCGATTTTCAGCCATTTTTCACAATAATTTTGATATAAGCTAATCGTGTCAATTTTGTGCATGGTTTCTCAGCAAAATGACCCACAATATCGAATCCAGTCAGTCCTTGCAGCTCTCACCACGCAAAGGCCGGCCATCTCCGGAAGCAATCATTTTGCTCTGCCTGAATATGAAACTTTCAGGTTATTTTCATAACCCGGTCACGCAAAGTCCATATCCCTGCATATCCTGATCCATTATGTTTTTCTTTACATTTCATATTATATCACAAGTAAAAGTAACAAAAACGTCAACTTTAAAAATTTTTTAAAAATTTTTTTATTCTCTGAAAACAGTTCCAGAATGCGTACCGGCATTGTTCGCTGCAGCGCTTCCGTTTTCTTTGGAGAATGCTGTCATGATGATAAATCTCCGCACCTAAGCTTTGAACATCTGTTTGGCTCGTTGCCAGTCAGCTCATGGTATCGGCAGCAGAACCGCACCGTGTCCTGCTGTGTTCAATGTGTTCGGTGTGTTTAGCGATAGATTTGTAACCCTTTTTAAGCTCCCGAATAACCCGTATTCTCTGTGTTTTCCTTGCAATCAAGGCATTTTGACCACCCTTCTCCATCCATTGTCCGTCAAGCTTATTTTGACCACCCTTTTGAGGGTTTTTGCCCTTAAAATGCGTTTTTATCATCATTTTCTTTTTTCTGTTTTTTATAAACAAAAGCACCGCAAATCCGCATGAAATCAGAGGATTCCGGTGTTCTTACTTCAAAATGTACACGAAATTAAAAAAATGCCTGTATCGTAAGGATTCATGCGGCTTTCGAGATTTTACCCCC
>Ga0209373_10000437_pt1 | contig 69384 bp, 66 predicted proteins | sample Higcelweek5metaG_FD_187173 | JGI IMG/M metagenome (GOLD analysis project Ga0209373, IMG submission 187173) | Freshwater pond sediment microbial communities from the University of Edinburgh, under environmental carbon perturbations - High... | ecosystem: Environmental > Aquatic > Freshwater >...
TGGAAGATTTTGGTTTTACCTGCGATATTGCCGGCAACGGAAAAATAGCCATTGAGAAACTTCAAACAAAATCGTACGACGCTATTCTGATGGACTTACAAATGCCCGAAATGAACGGGTTTAAAGCCACAGAATACATTCGGAACATCATGAATTCAGACATTCCTATCATTGCATTAACAGCCGATGTTACTACTGTGGATGTAGCAAAATGCAAAGTAGCCGGGATGAACGATTACATTGCAAAGCCTGTTGACGAAAAATTGTTGTACAGCAAAATTGTTGGGCTAGTTAAAAAATCATTGCTAAACAATGCAAGCAAGATAGCGGAAATAGCTGAATCACAAAGCTTAAAATGCACCGACCTTCACTATTTAATACGCCGCACAAAATCGAATCCCGAATTGATGATGCAAATGATCTCACTCTATTTGGAGCAAACACCCACCTTAATCAACGACATGAAGCAAAGTTTGCTGAATAAAGATTGGCATTTATTATACACGGCAGTACATAAAATGATACCCTCCTTTTCAATAATGGGCATCAGTACCGATTTTGAAAACATGGCAAAGCAGGTTCAGGAGTATGCAAGCAAACAGTTAGAAACCGATGGAATTCCCGAATTGGTATTTCAAATTGAAACCGTTTGCAAACAAGCATGTAAAGAACTGGAAGTTGAATACAATACCATTAAAAACACATTAAATGAGTAAAGAAACTAAAATAAAACTCTTTCTGGTCGACGACGACATCCTGTTTCTGAAATTGCTGGAAATTGAATTCTTTCAGCAAGCCGATTTTGAAATTGAAACCTACGCCACGGGTGAACTTTGTTTAGCCAATTTATCACACAACCCTGATATTGTCATTTTAGATTATCATCTCGATGGGGTCGATAAAAATGCAATGAACGGCATTGAAATTTTGGATAAAATAATCGCTGCAAATCCCAAGATTCCGGTGATTATGCTCTCGTCACAAGATAAAATCGACGTTGCGATAAACTGTATGCACCACAAAGCAGTCGATTATGTGGTAAAAAGTGAAACAGCCTTCATCAGGTTAAAAAAAATAATTACAACAGTACTAAGTTACAAGAAAATGGAAAATACGTTGAATTGGTATATGGATCGGGTATAGAAGATTTGTAGTGGAGATAGTTCCATATCCGGGAAGAGTTTATTCTCCCGCTAATGTCGGCCACTTTAATTACAAAATATTTGAATACCCGTATATCGTGGGTATTTCTGCTTTACAGCCAATGCTAAAAAACAAAACCGGATGCAAAAAACAAAAAAAGAAACCACAGTGTTGAAACCTTTGGAACAAAAAGATTCCACATTACAAAATTTTCCAATTGTTGGTATTGGTGCATCGGCCGGTGGGCTGGAAGCGCTGGAACAGTTTTTTGAAAATATGCCGAAAAACAATGGAATGGCATTCGTAGTAATTCAGCACCTCGACCCAAACTATGTCGGCATTATGCCCGAACTTTTGCAACGAACAACCGACATGAAAGTAGTTCAGGCAACCGATCATTTGAAAGTGCTCCCAAACTATGTTTATGTCATTCCACCAAACAAAAGCATGTCCCTATTAAAAGGCTATCTGTTTTTATTTGAGCCGGTTGAATTACGTGGCTTGCGACTCCCAATCGATCAATTCTTCCGCTCACTGGCCGACGACCAACAAGATAAAAGCATTGGTATTGTTCTTTCAGGCATGGGATCGGACGGTAGCCTTGGTTTAAAAGCCATTAAAGAAAAAAACGGCATTGTACTGGTACAAGACCCGTTGACAGCGAAGTTTGACGGTATGCCGCAAAGCGCAATCAATGCGGCAGTTATTGATATTATGGCCCCTGCCGATGAACTGCCTTCCAAATTGATCGCTTTTCTCAAACATAGTCCGGGAATAATTCAAAAACCCGAAATTGATGATAAAAGCAAAACCAATCTCGAAAAAATAATTATTCTGCTTCGGGCGCAAACCGGACACGATTTTTCTTTGTATAAAAAAAACACATTGTTCCGCCGTATCGAAAGGCGTATGAGCATCCATCAGATTGATAAAATTGCCAACTACGTTCGTTTTTTACAGGAAAACCCAAAAGAAATAGATATTCTTTTTAAAGAGTTGTTGATTGGTGTAACAAATTTTTTCCGCGATCCGGTTGTTTGGGAAAAACTGAAAGAAAAAATCCTGCCCGATTTATTTAACGAATTGCCAAACGGTTATACCCTGCGGGCGTGGGTTGTTGGCTGTTCAACCGGCGAAGAGGCCTATTCATTGGCGATGGTTTTTAACGAAGCCTACCAAAAAGTAAAACGGGATAAAAATTTCACGCTTCAAATATTTGCCACCGACATCGATAGCGATGCAATTGAGATAGCCAGAAAAGGAATTTTCAATTCAAACATTATTACCGATGTTTCGCCTGAGAGGATTAGTCAATTTTTCACCAACGACGGCAGCATATATCGTATCAATACTGCCATTCGCGAAATGGTGGTGTTTGCACCTCAGAATGTAATCAAAGACCCTCCTTTTACTAAATTAGACATTCTTTCGTGCCGGAATCTGTTGATTTACATGGAGCCAGAGTTGCAAAAAAAACTAATGAATTTATTTCATTACAGCCTCAAAACGAATGGGATAATGCTATTAGGCAGCGCTGAAAATGAGAATTCTCAAAATATGAAATTTACGCCTATTGATTCCAAGTTAAAGCTCTACAAACGTGCTTCAATCTCTGCCTCCAACGACCTGCTTGGTTTTCCAAGTTCATTTTCACACATAAAAAGCCCCGTAATGGAAGATATAAAACCCATCAAAGTTACCGAAAATATTCAGATTCTTGCCGATCAACTGTTACTTCAAAACTATGCGCCCGCCAGTGTACTGATTAACCAGGAGGGTGATATTTTATATATTACAGGCCATACGGGTAAATATTTAGAACCTGCCGCCGGAAAAGCAAATATGAACATTTATGCCATGGCCCGCGAGGGTTTGCGCAATGAATTACCCGGTGCAATCAGAAAGACAAAGCAAAATTACGAACCAGTAAAATTGCGAAATATAAAAATCGGGGGCAACGGGAATACTCAAATTGTGGACATTACGCTTCAATTCATCGAAAAACCCGATGCGATTAAAGGGACTATTATGCTCGTCTTCTCCGATGTAGCTGACCTACCCAAACAAACAAACAAAAAATTAAAATCAGGAGAACAAAGTTCAACAATTGATATACAAGAATTAGAACTCGAATTACAACGCACCAAAGAAGAACTGCAAGGCACACGGGAAGAAATGCAGACTACGCAGGAAGAATTAAAATCGACGAATGAAGAAATGCAATCAACCAACGAAGAGCTACAATCAACAAATGAAGAGCTTACCACATCGAAGGAAGAGATGCAAAGCCTGAATGAAGAACTGCAAACGGTAAATGCTGAGTTGCAGAGTAAGATAACTGATTATATGGCGGCCAATAACGACATGAAGAATCTTTTGAACAGCACCGATATTGCCACACTATTTCTCGACAAAGAATTAAATATCCGCCGTTTTACTGATCAATTAACCAAGTTATTCAAATTGCGGCAAACCGATATTGGCAGACCACTCACCGACATGGTTACCGATTTGCAGTACCCCGAAATGACTGACCATGCCCGTGAAGTATTGCGAACCCTGGTATTTAAAGAAACATCCGTATCAACCCGCGACCAAAAATGGTTTACGGTTCGCATTATGCCCTATCGAACTTTCGACGACCACATTGACGGACTGGTAATTACAATAATCGACATCACTGAATCTAAAAAATTGGAAGCCGAGCTAAATAAAACGATTGGATTGCTACGTGAACATAATCTAATATAAATCGTTATAATAATAATATCTAGGTTCACAAAATGAGCAGCACCCTAAAAAAATCGAGATCGGTATCACTTCGCCCAAAAGCGGAAGGATTGTTGAAAAGCAAACAGCAAAAAACAAACCCGCAACTTTCGGAAGCCGATACGTTGAAACTTATTCATGAGCTTCAGGTGCACCAAATAGAGCTGGAGTTGCAAAACGAAGAACTCCTGCTTGCAAAAGAGAATGCTGAACTTGCTGAAAAAAAATACACCGAACTCTATGAATTTGCCTCTTCAGGCTATCTCTCGCTTACACGAAATGGTGAAATATCTGAGCTGAACATTCTGGCAGCCAATATACTTGGAAAAGAACGTTCATTGCTGAGGAATAGAATATTTGGATTTTTTATTGCTGAAAATTCACGCCCGGTTTTTAATAACTTTTTCCAAAATGTCTTTACAACCAAAGCAAAACAAACTTGCGAAGTAATCATATCAACAGAAGGAAATTTGCCAATACATGTAAATATAACCGGCATTATAAGCCAAAATAATGAACTATGCCTTTTGACGTTGATTGATGTTACAGAACGAATTAAGACGAAAATTGCCCTGCAGGAAAGTGAAGAAAAATATCATATTACAAAAAGCGATTTAAAAAAAGCCCAAACTATCGCTCAAATCGGAAATTGGAAATGGGATTTTAGAACGAAAGAATTTAACTGGTCTGATGAAATGTTTCACCTTTTTGGAATAGATAAAAATTCCATTAACGGACAGCTTGGAGATATCATTTCAAAAGCAATTCATCCCGACGATTTGCATTTAGTTTTGCCTCCAAACACGTTAAAATCTGTACTGAATAAACCCGTTGAATTTCGCATCATAATGCCCGATAAATCAATTCGGTACATTTGGGCAGAAGCCGGAGAGACCATGCTTGATGAAAATGGCAAATCACTGTTTTTAACCGGGATAGCACAAAATATTACAGAACGTAAAATTATAGAAATTGAATTGACCGAGGCAAAAGTAGCTGCCGAACTGGCCACGATAATTGCTGAAAGTGCAAAAAAGAAAGCAGAGAGTGCTACACATATTGCAGAAGATGCGGTAAAAGCGAAACAACAATTTCTGTCAAACATGAGCCATGAAATCCGAACGCCTATGAACGCGATTATCGGTTTCACCAAAGTGCTGCTAAAAACCGGTTTGTCGTCAAAACAAAAGGAATATCTCTCAGCCATAAAAATGAGTGGCGATGCATTAATTGTCCTCATTAACGACATTCTCGATTTAGCAAAAGTAGATGCCGGAAAAATGACATTCAAACATACGCCCTTCAAAATGGCGTTATCCATATCAGCCATGCTGCATCTGTTTGAACCTAAAATTCAGGAAAAAAATTTAACACTGATTAAAGAATATGACTCAAGAATCCCGGAAGTACTGATTGGCGACCCGGTACGGTTACACCAGATTATTTTAAATCTGGTTAGCAATGCCATTAAGTTTACCCCAAATGGAAAGATTTCCGTCAGTGTACGTCTTCTCTCAGAAACCGAAGAGACGGTTACCATTGAATTTTCCGTTTCAGACACAGGTATCGGAATCGAAGAGGATAAAATTGAGACGATTTTTGAAAACTTTCAGCAGGCATACAATAGCACTTCAAGTTTATACGGAGGCACAGGTTTAGGGCTCGCCATTGTGAAACAACTCGTTGAATCGCAAAGTGGGGTCATTCATGTGGAAAGTAAAATAAACGAAGGATCAACGTTTAGTTTTAGCCTCAGTTTTCAAAAAACAACCGCTGAGGCTGAATATGAAACAGATAGTATTGAATTGGATTTAGACATAAAAGGACTGAAGATATTGGTTGTTGAAGATATTGTTCTCAATCAGTTACTGATGAAAACAATTGTTGAAGATTTCGGATTTTCATGCGATATTGCCGACAACGGAAAAATAGCGATTGATAAACTTCAAACAAAATCGTACGATGCCATTCTGATGGATTTACAAATGCCCGAGATGAATGGTTTTCAAGCCACTGAACACATTCGGAACATTATGAATTCCAAAATCCCGATTATTGCATTAACCGCCGATGTAACCACTGTTGATTTAGCAAAATGCAAAGCCGCTGGCATGAATGATTACATTGCAAAACCAGTTGACGAGAAATTGTTGTACAGTAAAATTGTTGGGATCACAAAAAAAAACTTACTGAAAAATGAGAATGAGTTAGAAAAAACAGGTGAAACCAATAAGATAAAATGTATTGACCTTGATTATTTAATAAGCCGTACAAAATCGAATCCAGAGTTGATGATGCAAATGATTTCAATCTATTTGGAGCAAACACCCCCTTTAATCAGCGCGATGAAGCAAAGTTTTCACGATAAAGATTGGGATCGTTTATACTCGTCTGTGCATAAAATGATACCCTCCTTTTCAATTATGGGCATCGATAAAAATTTTGAGAACATGGCAAAACAGGTTCAGGAATATGCAAGCAGTCAGTCGGCAATAGAAGAAATTTCCGAATTAGTTTTACAGCTCGAAACCGTATGTATGCAAGCTTGTAAAGAATTAGCGATTGAATACAAAACCCTTAAAAAGACCTTAAATGCCTAAAGAAACTAAATTAAACCTATCTCTGCCTGACAACAATAATGTATTTCTAAAGTTACTGGAAAGACAAAATACGAATCTTCCGAATGCAACAATCCTTCGCCAAAAGGCAGAAAAGCATTTGAAAGCACACAAGGATATTGCATCTGACATCTCAATGGATCCCAATTTGCTAAAATTAATTCAAGAATTGGAAGTGTCTCAAATAGAATTAGAAATGCAAAACGAAGAGCTTCTGCTTGCAAAAGAAAAAGCTGAGCGTGCCGAAAAAAAATACACCGAGCTTTATGATTTTGCACCTTCAGGCTATCTGTGCCTTTCAAAGAAAGGTGAAATTACTGAACTGAATTTTATGGCATCGCATATACTTGGGAAAGAGCGTTCATTGCTGATAGAAAAGAAGTTTGGATCATTTGTCCTGAAAGAGACGCTTTCAGTTTTTAATCAATTTCTACACAACGTTTTTACAAGTAAAGTAAAACAAACCTGTGAAATACAATTAGGAACCGCAGAAAGTCTGGTAATTTTTATAAATATCGAAGGAATTGTTAGCCAAAATAATGAACTATGTCATTTGACTTTAATTGATATTACCGAACATAAATTAGCAGAAATCGAATTAGCCAATGCAAAAAAACACGCCGAAGAAAGCGACCGTTTAAAGTCTGCTTTCCTTGCCAACATGAGTCACGAAATACGCACGCCCATGAACGGAATTCTTGGCTTTACCTCATTGCTGGCAGAACCTGAGCTAACAGAGGAAAAACAGAAACAATATATTAACATCATTGAAGCTAGTGGGAACCGTTTGCTAACCATAATCAACGATATTATTGATATTTCAAAAATTGAATCGAGGCTTATGATGATTAATTGTACAGAGGTAAATATAAACGAACAAATCGAATATATTTATACTTTCTTTAAGCCCGAGGTTGAAGCAAAGGGGATGAAGCTATTTTTCAAAAATTCTTTACCTTTAAAACTATCTGTTATTAATACTGACCGTGAAAAGATTTGGGCTATTCTTGTCAACTTGGTTAAAAATGCGATTAAATATTCCCCCGACGGTTCTATCGAATTTGGATATACCATTGTAGAGGCACAGAATTCTTCGTCTCTACAATTCTTCGTTAGCGACACTGGCATTGGAATTCCCAAAGACAGGCAGGACCTCATTTTTGAAAGATTTATCCAGGCCGATATTTCCAATAAAAATGCCTTTAATGGTGCGGGATTGGGTTTGTCAATTTCGAAAGCGTATGTTGAAATGCTTGGTGGCCACATTTGGGTTGATAGTAAAGAAGGAAAAGGCTCTACATTTTATTTTACTATTCCGTACAATATTGCCCAAAGAGAAAACGATATTAACAATCGCAATTCAATGTCGTTTAATTAAGACTGAAAATATTTAATTTCAATCAGAGAAAATATCATACTTTCTAAATACCTCACAATAAAATCCTTAATGCTGAACAAGAAAACATCCCAGGTGTTTTCAATTAATCATCGAAACAAGCAACAGGTGTGAATTATGTAACTATTTCTAAATAGGATATAACACTAACAGCTGTAATAAAACTCAACTTTGGGTTTGTTCTTACCTCAACTTTAGAATCGTTTTTAGTATCTCAATCATTCAATTGATTGACTTCGTTGATTATTTCAAGAGATTGGGAACTTTAAACGGGGCAAAGGAACAAGAGTTTAAAAAATAGCTAAAAAGCCGTGATAAATAAATCTGTTGTCCTAATTGTTGCCCATCCCGATGATGAAACCTTATGGGCTGGCGGAACACTTTTGAACCATCCTTCATGGAATTGTTTTGTTGTTTGCCTTTGCCGAGGAAGCGATACAGAACGTGCACCCAAATTTCATAAAGCATTGGAAGTCCTAAAATCTGAAGGAATCATGGGCGATCTTGATGATGGACCTGATCAAAAACCGCTCGATGAAGATTTAGTTGAAAGTGCTATTCTGAAACTATTACCACAAACACTTTTCGACCTGATAATAACCCATAATCCAAACGGAGAATATACCCGGCATTTACGACATGAAGAAACAGGTAAAGCAGTAAGAAAGCTTTGCGATCATGGGAAAATGGCTACAAAGGAACTTTGGACTTTTGCTTATGAGGATGGGAAAAAGAAATATTATCCAATAGCGGAAAAAAACGCACCTATATCATTCAAATTAGAAAAACACATCTGGCAACAAAAATATAACCTGATTACAGAGATATATGGCTTTGAAAAAGATAGCTGGGAAGCCAAAACTACACCAAAAACAGAAGCTTTTTGGCAAATTAAAAAATAGCCATAACCATTAATTCATTAGCAAATTAACACATTAGCAATTTAACCAATTAACACATTAATTACATGAAAGTATTAGTATTATATGATTACCCACCTTCACCAGGAGGGCTTGCCACCCAGGGAGATCTTCTCTACAGGGGACTTCTTGAAATGGGCATTGATGCCCATGCGGTACATTTCGAATCAGCACAGGAGAAAGAATGGTACTACCGGTGGTTCGAACCCGATGTTGTGGTTGGCGTAGGTTATTGGGGACATACACCTCAATTGGTCCTTCACCCGCAACGATATGGAGTCAAAACGGTACCCTGGCTGGTTGCCGATGGTTACATCGCGAATTATCAGGAAGTTTTGAATGCATTGCCCCTCATTCTGGTTACATCGAATTGGGTAAAAGAGATGTATGTCCGCGATGGTATCGATGGGAATAAGATTGAAGTCTTACCAGTTGGTTGCGATACAGACTCGTTTATTCCATACAGCAAAGATGATCCAAAGATACTAGCAGTTCGCGAAGCATTGGGTGTTTCACCCGATCAGTTAATGATCCTCACTGTTGGTGGCGATGCTGCATCGAAAGGTGCTCAGGAAGTTATGCAAGCTCTTGCCATAATCGACGCCAAAGCTCCCGACTGGAAATATGTTTGCAAAGTATGGCCACAACCACGCACAAAAGCACAAAACCTGCTCGATTTGGAATTGGCTACACATTTGGGGATCGAAAAGAATGTGGTTTATACCACGAATACCATTTCCAGAACATTTATGCCCTACCTGTTTGGAGCTTGTGATATTTATGCAGCGCCATCCCGTCTCGAAGGATTCGGAATGCCTCAAGTGGAAGCCGGAGCCTGCGGAAAGCCTGTCTTAAGCATTAAAGCGATGGGAATGTTGGATACGCTTATTCATGGAGAGACAGCATATTTGGCCGAAATCGCCAAGAAAATTGTTGTAAACGAAGTGATGCTTGGAGAAGAATCGGGCTTTGAGAATAATCATAAAGTGATATTTAATGTCCCACGTACAGTCGATTACCGGGCAAATGTTCAGGATATTGCAAAATACCTTTTATTGCTCATGAATGATGCAGACTTGCGCGATCGAATGGGTAAAGCAGGCAGAGAAAGGGTCGTGGCTAATTTCGACTATCGAATCGTTGCGAAGAAGTTTGTGCAGATTATAAACGATAAATTGGGAATTCAATAATTCGACAATGAGATAATAAAAAGCAAATCAACAGATAAACAAATGAATACCATGGATTCAACAGATTGGCGAGAGATTGAGAGTGCAAAGAAAGCGGCCATAGAAGTATTGCTCCATAATGCACACGGACCATTTCATGGACTTCCACGAACAGCAGGTTGGGGATACCCGGAACCTTACACAAGAGATCTGATGTTTTCTATTCTGGGAGTTGCAGTTACCGGAAATCAGTTGCTCTTAGAAAGCATCCGGAAAGTATTGGAAACACTGGCGAAGAATCAGACTGAACGAGGCCACATCCCTTCGCTGGTGCACGACAAAGAAGATCGTGGATCAAGCGATTCCACACCATTGTTTTTGTTGGGTGTTGGAATTTTCAGAAAAGTATCTGGTGAACCCGAATTCCTTCAGGAAGCTGTTCAAAAAGCGCTAACCTGGATGGAATATCAAAGCCCTTCAGACCGTTATCTTGTTGCACAACAACCCACCAGTGACTGGCGCGATGAACAATGGGTTACAGGTTATGGGCTATTTGTTAATACATTGGTTTATAGCTATCTACAAATGCTTGGACAATACAAAAGAGCGAATCAGGTAAAAGTTGAAATGGGTCGTTTTACCATTACCGGAGGAACGATGCACCATCATGTACACGAAGGTCTTGTGGTTAAATACAAGCCTTACTATGCTTTTTGGTCGTACAAAATTTATAGCAGCGAACGATTCGATCTGCTCGGCAACTGCATAGCTATTCTATCTGGAATTACCTCACCATCAAGAGCCAATGACATAATTGGATGGATTGAAGAAGAGTGTACTGCCATGCGAAAAAGAGGTGATTTAGCGGTTGATCTGCCACCCAATTTTTTCCCGTATACCAATCCTGAAGATCCTGACTGGCATCCACGTTACTCATTATATAATAACCCCGGTGAATATCACAATGGTGGTATTTGGCCATTTATATGTGGATTTTATGTGGCAGCCTTAGTTGCAGCCCAAAGGTACACACTAGCAAAAGAAAAGCTTGTTGCTTTAACTCTTTGTGTGAAAAATTCAAGTACGGGGAATGTTGCCTTCGGATTTAACGAATGGATAAAAGCACAGGATGGCAAGCCCATGGGGCAAGATTGGCAAACCTGGAGTGCCTCCATGTACCTGTATGCTGTAAAATGTGTGGAAGAAAAATCAACTCCCTTTTTTGATGAAATACGTTGTACTCAAAGTAAAACAGTGTGAATCTTGTAAGTTTTTTACAGAATTTCATAACTTTTTATTGTAGCACGCAAAGTAATTTTATCCCGTCAAAATTACCCAAACCCTAAAGACAACATCATGAAACAATTGCATTGGTATATTGGAATGTAAAAAAAATAGAACATATTAAAATGAAAACGAATCATTCCGAAATAAAAACGAAATGGTCAATTGACCAGTCACAAAGCGAGATTAGCTTTAAAGTAAAACACTTACCAATAGTGCTTATTGAAGGAAAATTCAAAACATTTGATGCAAACATTTATACCTATGCCCAAGATTTTAGAACGGCAGAAGTTGATCTTTGGATAGATGCCTCGTCAATGGAAACGAGTGATGAAAAAAAAGATACTCTTTTAAAGAATCATGATTTTCTTGATGTAAAAACTCACAAACAAATAACATTTATTTCAACAACGATAGGGCTTGCAAATGTGTATGGAAATCATGAATTATGGGGAAAATTAACATTAGGTGGAATTACACAAAAGGCAAAATTAAATGTAAAATTCGGAGGAATGTCAAATGACCCTTGGGGAAATGAAAGAGCTGTTTTTTCAATTATCGCTACAATCAAAGGAAGTGATTGGGGACTAATATGGCGCAAAAACAAAGAATCAGGAAGATTAATTGAAATTGATGAAATTGATATTTCATGTGAAGTTGAACTCATAAAAGAGTGTCATAAATGCATAGCAATGTAATTAAAAACAACAACTGAAGAAGCATGTATCTTAAAAAATTCATTAAAAACCCACCAGTATGAAGAATGTATGGATAGAGGATGGTTGCATCGCATGTGGTCTCAGCGAAGGGATTTGTCCTGAAGTTTTTCAACTAAAAGAACATGAAACCCTGGTTCAAGATGTAAATTTTTCTGAATATCAGGAAAAAATAAAGGAGGCGGCAGCATACTGTCCGGTAAATGTCATAAAGTATTCTGAATAAAAACCTAAACCCACCTTTATAATCATTACTTTCGTAAAAAGGGCAGATAGAAATTTCAAATAATAACTGAAAATCATGCAAGTAACCGTAAACAGGAAAAAGTTTACATTTTCACCTGATCCTTCCAGGATAATCGCCAGGTTTTTATATCTGGATGATGAAAGGTCAGCTGATATTATACGGAAGGTATTGGCAATGCCCGAAAATGAAATTAAAATTGCCATGAGCCAGTTACTCAGGGGATATTCACAACGCCACAGGAATATTTCGCGAATATTTGAGAAGCATTTTGCCAAGCTGGCTCCGATATTTGAAAAGATTGAAGTAAATGAAGAAGATCTGACTGTACCCCAGAAAGCGTTGATTGGTTCTTATTTTACAATGGAATACTCCATTGAGTCTGCTGCATTCTTCAATCCATCCATCGTTGAAGATCCTGATCAGTCTGAAATAAGATCAGATGAAAAAAGGGTCATTTTTAGTTTTCGAGCTACTGGCGAGGGGCATATCTCATCCATCGTTTTCCGCTCCGGAATTCTTGACAAAAATAATAATCTGACAATTGAACCTGTTGGTAGAATGCTTGCTGAAGCAGACGTAATAAAACGGCATATTTACGATAAAAAAACGTTTCGGAAAAAACTGGTTGAAATGCAAGATCAGGGAAATATAGTTTCACCTGCTATTGTCAGTGAAATTGATCAAACGAGTGGCAAGAAAAAAGTTTTTTCGTCTTCCAGTACAGTTACCACGGATCAAAATACTGAACAAGCAAGTATTGTTTCACCGGCATTTATACTTGATAAACTTGGGGATAATTTCACGTACGGAGAGCTGATGAAAAACCTTGTGATCGCAAAATCAGAACCCAATCTCCCTGAGGAACATTTGAAAATAATAAATGAAATAATGTGGCTGGCATCGTCGCATTACGAGATTAATTTTTCAATTGATTCGGCAATTTCTGAAAGGGTAATTTTCCCGATTTCGGCCACTGAACAAGCCGGTATTGAAGATGCCCGTTTTGTTAAATTCACCGATGAAAATGGCGAAATAACGTATTATGCCACATACACAGCTTACGATGGGGTGACCATTCTTCCTAAGTTAATCAAAACAACAGATTTCTATAATTTTCAGGCATTGCCTTTAAATGGAGAGATCGCCCATAATAAGGGGATGGCCCTGTTTCCGAGAAAGATCAATGGAAAATACGCCATGCTGTGCCGAATTGATGGTGTAAATAATTATATCGCTTATTCCAACAGTATCAATATCTGGCGCGAAGCTAAAATAATACAGCAACCCAAATACCCATGGGAACTGGTGCAAATAGGCAATGCAGGTTCACCAATTGAGACAGAAGATGGTTGGTTGGTCATTACACATGCAGTTGGTTCAATGCGTGAATATACGCTGGGAGCTTCACTATATGAACTTGAGAATCCCGAAAAGGAAATCGGACGACTGAGCAGCCCGCTAATGGTACCAAACGAGTCAGAAAGAGAAGGTTATGTGCCAAATGTAATCTATTCATGCGGATCCATCATCCACAATAACGATTTAGTTATCCCTTATGCAATGTCCGATCATTCATCATCTTATGCCACTGTTAATCTAAAAGAATTACTGGAGGTGCTAAAGACTTCCGGAAACATCGACAAAAAATAAGTTCCATTCAATAATCTGTGAATGATGTAAATCTTACCTCGAATTGTGTAAGAACTCCATGAGTATTTAAACTATTTTTATTCAAATAGTTATAAACAATCAATCGTTTAATCATGGATCTTTTAGAACAACTAAAAACACAGACAAAAGTAGTTGCCGATTCGGGAGACTTTGAATCGATAAAAACGTTCAAACCTGTTGATGCAACCACAAATCCTTCACTAATTTTAGCGTCAGCTCAGGATAAGAAAAATTCTTCTCTGATTGATGGTGCAATAACTTATGCCAAACATCAATCAACAAAAAAACACACACAGATCAACTTGGCGCTCGACAAGCTCATTGTTGATTTTGGCTTCGAAATTTTGAAGATTGTACCTGGCCGTGTTTCAACAGAGACTGATGCCAGGCTTTCTTTTGACACCAAAGGAATAATTAAAAAATCCCGGGAACTTATTTCATTGTATGACGAGATTAAAATTGATCGCAACAGAATATTGATCAAAATTGCCTCAACATGGGAAGGAATAAAAGCCGCTGAAATACTCTCGAAAGAAGGCATTCACTGCAATTTGACCCTGCTTTTTTCTTTGCCACAGGCAATTGCCTGTGCCGAAGCTGAAGTTCAACTAATCTCCCCATTTGTTGGAAGAATACTCGACTGGAATTTGAAAAACGATAAAGATAAAAACTACTCTTCTTCTATGGAACCAGGGGTGTTGTTAGTAAATAACATTTACAATTATTATAAAAAGTTTGGATATAGAACCGAGATCATGGCTGCCAGTTTTAGAAACACAGGCGAGATAACCGAACTTTCGGGATGCGATTTAATGACCATTTCACCAAAACTACTTTCCGAACTTGAGAAAAGTGAAGGGATGCTCGAAAGAAAACTATTTACAGAGAAAGCGAAAGAATCAACCATTGAAAAAATGGAATTGGACGAAAAGAAGTTCCGATGGATGATGAATGAAGATGCCATGGCAACCGAGAAACTGGCAGAAGGTATTCGAAAATTTACTGCCGATATCTTGAAATTGGAAAGCATTATCATTGAACGATTATGAGTTGAACAGACTCTAAACTCAATTAAAAAACTTAACAACCTAAAGGATTTCTAAAATGTTAATTGAAGCAAAAACATTAAAAGGCTACAAAATAATTGGCCATGATGGTGAAGTCGGTAAGGTAAAAGAATTCTTTTTTGACGATAAGTACTGGACGGTTCGCTATATCGGTGCCGACACAGGCGATTGGCTCACCGAAAGGCATATTCTCATCACCCCAGATGCCTTGTTATCTGTAAATAAAGAAACAGAAAGCATCTTTATAAATTTATTTAAAAAACAAATAAAGGACAGCCCACCTCTGACAAACGAAGAGCTTATATCACGACAATTTGAAATAGCTTATCATCTGTATTATGGGTGGCCAATGTATTGGAACAACCCCTTAAAACGAGGATTAAACCATCTTGCTATAAAGAATCACAAACAATTGGAACCACCAATTAAAGATGTTAAATTCAGGAATCCCCACTTGCGAAGTTCTCAGGATGTAAGTAGTTATCACATTCAGGCCACTGACGGCGAAATAGGTCATATTATAGATTTTATCATTGACACTGAAAACTGGACGATACGTTATCTGATTATCAACACCCACAACTGGTGGGCCGGAAAGAACGTGCTTGTTTCCCCGCAATGGATTGAACGCGTTAGCTGGAAAGAATTGAAAGTATTTATAAATCTTTCCCGTGAGAGCATCAAACTGTCACCGGTGTATTCGGCAGAATCTCTGCTGACCCGTGATTATGAAACACAACTGCATCGATACTACAATCGAAATGTATATTGGAATGAAAAACCGTCGGATATGAAACTTTTACTTTAAAAAAATGGAAACAAATAATAAAACACTTTCAAATGAATTGTTGAACAGAATGGATGCCTATTGGCGTGCAGCAAATTACTTGTCTGTTGGCCAACTATATTTGCATGACAATCCGTTGCTTCGTGAACCGTTGAAGACATCACACGTGAAAAACATGCTGCTCGGTCATTGGGGTACCACTCCCGGACAAAACTTTATTTATGTACACTTAAACCGGGTTATCCAAAAGTTTGACCTTGACATGATTTACATTTCCGGCCCCGGTCATGGTGGTCCGGCATTGGTAGGAAATACTTATCTCGAAGGTACTTATAGTGAAGTATATCCAAAAATCACACAGGATGAGGAAGGGCTGAGAAAATTGTTTACCCAGTTTTCCTTTCCCGGAGGGATACCAAGCCACGTTTCGCCTGAATGTCCGGGATCAATTCACGAAGGTGGCGAACTGGGTTATTCGCTCAGTCATGCTTTTGGAGCAGCATTCGATAATCCCGAACTGATTGTTGCATGCGTTGTAGGTGATGGTGAAGCTGAAACAGGCCCATTGGCAACGGCATGGCACTCCAATAAATTTTTGAATCCAATCACCGATGGAGCCGTGTTGCCAATCTTACATCTCAATGGCTACAAAATAGCCAATCCAACCGTATTGGCCCGTATTTCACATGAAGAATTGGATCAGTTGCTCCGTGGTTATGGTTGGATACCTTACTTTGTGGAAGGCGATGATCCGGTAAAGATGCATCAACTCATGGCTGGTATTTTAGAAAAAGCGATTGAGGAAATCAAACAAATTCAAAGCAATGCACGAGCCAAAAATGACTCCACCCGGCCACTGTGGCCGATGATCGTCCTTAACTCACCCAAAGGCTGGACAGGACCGAAAGAAGTGGATGGAATACAAATTGAAGGAACTTTTCGCTCTCATCAAATACCCATTCTTGTAGATTCCGAACATCCCCACCATTTGAAATTACTCGAAAACTGGCTGAAAAGCTACAAGCCCGAAGAACTTTTCGATGAGAATGGCCGTCTTTTGCCAGAACTAGCAGAATTGGCGCCAAAAGGTGAACGAAGAATGGGCTCTAATCCACATGCTAATGGCGGTTTAATCCTGCATGACTTGATAATGCCAGACTTTCGGAACTACAAGGTGGGTGTGCCATCTCCCGGATCAGTTCAGGCAGCCGACACACATGAACTTGGCGTTTTCTTGCGCGATGTGGTAAAGCTCAACCAGAGACAACGAAATTTCAGAATTTTTGGTCCCGACGAAACTCTTTCGAACCGCCTAACCTCCGTTTTTGAAGTTACCAACCGGCAGTGGGAAGCTGAAACACAAGATAATGATGAATTTCTTGCAACCGATGGCCGGGTTATGGAGATGTTGAGCGAACATCAATGCGAAGGCTGGCTCGAAGGATACCTGCTCACCGGAAGGCATGGGTTGTTTAACTGCTACGAGGCATTCATTCACATTGTCGATTCAATGTTTAACCAACACGCTAAGTGGCTAAAAGTATGTGCCGATCTGCCCTGGAGAAAAGAAATTGCCTCGTTGAATTATCTGCTTGCCTCGCACGTATGGCAGCAGGCCCATAACGGTTTTACACATCAAGACCCGGGTTTTATCGACCATGTGGTAAACAAAAAAGCTTCAATTGTACGTGTGTACCTTCCACCCGATGCCAACTGTTTGCTATCGGTATGGGATCATTGCCTAAGAAGCCGTGATTATGTCAATGTTGTAATTGCAGGAAAATATAAGGCTCCACAATGGTTAAGCATGGAAGATGCTATAGATCATTGCACCCGTGGCATTAGTATCTGGAAATGGGCGGGCACTGAGCATAGTCGAAGTGAACCTGATGTGGTGATGGCTTGCTGTGGCGATGTTCCAACACTCGAAACACTGGCCGCTGTTTCAATTCTACGTGAACATTTACCCGATCTGAAAATCAGGGTGATCAATGTGGTAGATCTGATGAAACTTCAGCCAAATACAGAACACCCCCACGGACTGAGTGATCCTGATTTCGACGCGTTATTTACGAAAGACAAACCAATCGTCTTCGCGTTCCACGGCTATCCCTGGCTGGTACACCGAATGACCTATAAACGTACCAACCACGATAACATCCATGTTCGTGGATACAAGGAGGAAGGCACCATCACTACTTACTTCGATATGACTGTTTTAAACGATCTGGACAGATTTCATCTTGTACAGGATGTGATTAACAGACTACCGCAATTGGGTGCTAATGGCACTAAACTAAAGCAAATGATGAAGGATAAGCTTATCGAGCATAAGCAGTATATCGATAAAAACGGGCAGGATATGCCTGAAATTCGTAATTGGAAATGGAATCAGTAAAATAATTTAAAAAAAAAATCAAATGAGTAAAAACGATCATAATAACAATCAAGAGGAAGGGCAAGATTACATATTGGTTCATCACGAACATCGGCCTTACTGGAAACGGATGCATCATACCTGGAGTTTTTGGATCTTCTTGTTTTTGATGCTTGCAGCTATCACATATTACATAGTCAGTGTTAACTTTTCATTGGCACCTCAAATACAGTTGAAGTAACCATCAGAAAAAGGCAGAACACTTAAATCAATGTTTGTGTGAATGATGTAACTCTTTTCAGGAATTGTGCAACACTTTCCGATGTTAAAGTGTCCACCTTTGTTTTTGTAACAAATACACTTACCAGCACTATTTATGGCTAAGTTTATCCGGCAACAATTAATCTGGATTTAATCGCCTTCGTAGTTAAAAATAAAACATATTCAACATGAAACAAATAAAACTATTAGGCATTTGGATGGATCATTCGATTGCTCATCTGACAGAATTTACAAATGATAAAATCTTAACAAGCACCATTGAATCACCGTTTAAACCTGAGGATAAACTTCAGAATCTGAAAAATGAAACACTGATGCAAAACAAAGAGCAAAATCATCTTTCTGATTTTTTCAAGAGATTAAGCGATGTGATTGAGGATTATAACGAAGTACTTCTCTTTGGTCCAACCGATGCTAAAACCGAACTGTTCAATTTATTGAAAGGAAACCGTCATTTTGAAAAAATTAAAATTGGAGTTAAAGCTGCAGATAAAATGACTGAAAATCAACAACTGGCTTTTATCAAGGATTATTTCAACATACCATCCGATTAACGTGTGATGATGCAAATCATTCATGCAATTATGTAATATTAAACAATACTTCCGAAAATGGTAAGGGAAAAAAATATTCAAGCGAAGTTTAGTATTCTTCTAAAATTAATCATCTTCTTTTTCATTATTCTGGCAAGCAACGGAATTATTGGATTTGCCGTTTATAAAAGCAACCTAAAACTTCGCGACTCTGAACAATTGGTACAACACACCGAGCAGATTATTTCTCTTTCTGTCAACATTCTTTCTCTGGGAAAAGACATTGAAACTGCTTCACGTGGTTTTGTTCTTACAAACGACAGCACATTTCTCGAACCCTTAACAACCTCTGAAAAAACAATCTTTACTCATATTGAGCAACTCAGGCTACTTACTCATGATAATCCGACACAGTTACGGCGTGTCGATTCGCTCAATTTTCTAATCCACAATCGGTTGGATTTTTCACTTCAAGCAGTTGAATTAAGAAGTGACAAAGGATTGGCATCAGCCATCGCTTATATTTCCACCAAAGAGGGAAAGCATTATTCCGACCGTATTCGCCAAATCACGAACACAATTCAGCAGGAAGAAACGACCTTGCTTAAGCAACGAAAGCAAATGAATGAACAGAGTATGGCAGCATTCAACCGTTTTTCCGTGGTCATGTTTATCCTAATAGAAGTATTCACTGTTTTTTTGTTATTCGCCACTGGTAAAAATTGGCTTCAAAATAAAGAGAGAGAAAAACGGGCCGAAGAGTTGATCATTGCCAATTCAGAACTTGCCTTTCAAAACGAAGAGAAAGAAAAACGGGCTGCCGAACTAATCATTGCCAATGAAGAACTTGCCTTTCAAAATGAAGAAAAAGAAAAAAGAGCCGCAGAATTAATCATTGCTTATAAAAAACTGGTTTTCCAAAATGAAGAGAAGGAAAAAAGGGCTGAAGAATTAGCCATAGCCGACAAAGAACTTGATTATCAAAACAAAGAAAAAGGGAAACGGGCAGCAGAGTTAGTTATTGCAAACAAAGAACTGGCATTTCAAAACGAAGAAAAAGAAAAAAGAGCTGAAGAACTTGTCATTGCAGACAAAGAACTTGACTTTCAAAACCAGGAGAAAGGAAAAAGGGCCGAAGAGTTAATCATTGTAAACAAAGAGCTTGCTTTTCAAAACGAAGAGAAAGAAAAACAGGAAGCGGCAAATAAAGAACTCGAAGCATTCAGCTATTCTGTTTCTCACGATCTGCGGGCGCCACTCAGGCACATTGGTGGATTTATTGACTTACTGATTAAAAATAATTCGTCTCAGCTTGACGAAACAGGGTTAAGATATTTAAACATCGTTTCAGAGTCTTCGCACGAAATGGGGAATCTGATCGATGCATTATTGACCTTTTCACGATTAAGCAGAACCGAACTAAACCGCACTAAAATAAATTCAAAAAACATGGTCGAACATGTTATTGAAACCTTTAGCGATGAACTGGCTGGAAGAAAGGTTGAGATAAATATTTCAGAACTACCTAACACAATGGGCGATGAAGATCTAATCAATCAGGTTTGGGTCAATCTTATTTCAAATGCAATCAAATATTCCCGGAATAAAGAACAGGCAGTAATTGAAATCGGGAGCAAAATCGAGAATGATAAAACCATATTCTCCATCAAGGATAACGGCGCTGGTTTTGATATGAAGTATGCCGATAAACTATTCGGCGTTTTCCAGAGGTTACACAAAACAAGGGATTTTGAAGGAATCGGAATTGGGCTTGCTAATGTAAACAGGATCATTGTGAGGCATGGCGGAACATGTTGGGCAGAAAGTGAAGTTGACAAAGGCGCTACATTTTTCTTTAGTATTCCAAATAATTAAAAATATGAAAGCAGAAATTAAAAGAATCCTTATCGTGGACGACAGTCCAAAAGATGTTGAGCTCGCCATTGCGGCCCTTGCTGAAAAGAATTTGGCAAATGAAGTAGCAGTTGCAGAAGACGGGTTAGAAGCACTTGACTACTTGTATAAACGCGGCAAATTTGCAAATGAAAAAGGCAATCCGGCAGTTATCTTATTGGATATTAAAATGCCAAAAATGAATGGCATAGAGGTACTTAGGCACATTCGATCCAATCCTGAATTTAAGCTAATTCCGGTAATCATGGTCACATCGTCCCGCGAAGAACGCGATTTGGTTGAAAGTTATAAACTTGGCGCCAATTCGTACGTGGTCAAACCCATTGATGTTGTTCAGTTTATCGATGCCATTAAAGTGTTGGGGCAATATTGGGCAGTCATCAATCAACCGCCGCCAGTGATTATAAATCTGACTTAAACTTTATAATGAATAATTTGAGTCAGCTATTATGGATCAAAAAATAAAAATACTGCACCTTGAAGATTCACTAAAAGATTCCGAATTGATTCTCTCCGTAATTGAAAGTGGAGGAATCTTTAATGACTATTTTTTAGCCGACAACGAAAAGGATTTCAATGACATTCTTGAAACTGAGAATATCGACATCATATTATCCGACTACAGCTTACCCAATTATAATGGAATTGAGGCTTTAAAAGCTGTACGTGAGAATTACGCCCAAATTCCTTTCATATTTATTTCAGGAATCATTGGAGAAGATGTTGCCATAAACGCGATGTTAAACGGGGCGACTGATTATGTGTTCAAAAATAAAATGGATAGGTTGGTTCCAGCAATTAAAAGAGCGCTGAACGAACACGAGCTGGAGATTAAGCGCAAACAAGCAGAGATAAATCTCAAAGAAAAGAACGAGCAAATTGAAGCCCAAAACGAAAAGTATATTCAAATCAACAAAGAACTTGTTTTTCAAAACGAAGAAAAAGAAAAACGGGCTGCTGAGTTGATCATTGCCAACAAAGAACTTGCCTTTCAAAACGAAGAGAAGGAAAAGCGGGCAGCAGAATTAATCATTGCGAACAAAGAACTTATCTTTCAGAACAAAGAAAAAGAGAAACGGGCTGCTGAGTTGATCATTGCCAATAAAGAACTTGCCTTTCAAAATGAAGAGAAGGAAAAACGGGCTGCTGAATTGATCATTGCCAACAAAGAACTTATATTCCAAAACGAAGAGAAGGAAAAACGGGCCGCCGAACTAATTATTGCCGATAAAGAACTCGATTTTCAACACGAAGAAAAAGGAAAGCGGGCTTCAGAATTAATCATTGCCAATAAAGAACTTCTCTTTCAAAACGAGGAAAAAGAAAAACGGGCTGAAGAGTTAGTCATTGCAGACAAAGAACTGCTCTTTCAAAACGAAGAGAAGGAAAAACGGGCTTCGGAATTAATAATTGCTGATAAAGAACTTGTTTATCAAAACGAAGAAAAAGAAAAACGGGCTTCGGAATTAATAATTGCCGACAAAGAGCTTGATTTTCAGCAGATGGAAAAAGGGAAACGGGCAGAAGAATTAATCATTGCCAACAAAGAACTTACCTTTCAAAACAAAGAGAAGGAAAAACGGGCTGCTGAATTAATCGTTGCCAACAAAGAACTTGCCTATCAAAACGAAGAGAAGGAAAAGCGGGCAGCCGAGTTGATCATTGCCAATAAAGAACTTGTTTTTCAAAATGATGAAAAAGAGCAACGGGCAAAAGAATATTCAACGCTTAACAAAGTGTTGACTGAAAGCTTAAATCAAATACAAGATATTAATAATGAGCTGATCATTTCAAAGAACAAAGCAGAGGAGTCTGATAAACTTAAATCAGCATTCCTTGCAAATATGAGCCACGAAATTCGCACTCCGCTCAATGCAATTATGGGATTCTCTGGATTTCTTGTAGAGCCCGATCTGTCCAAAGAAAATCTTGAAGATTTTGTCCAGATTATTAATGCAAACAGCCGTCAACTTTTGTCAATAATTAGTGACATCATGGATTTTTCAAAAATGGAAGCAGGTCAATTTACCATTGATTCAGAAATAGTTAATATCAATAGATTATTGACGGATCTGTTTGTTACCTATAAAAAAATAGTTGATCTGAAAAAGTTGGATTTGGAATATTCATTCGACCGCCCCAATGAACTTATCCAAATCAAAACGGATGGAAACAGGATCAAGCAGGTAATTTGCAACCTGTTGAATAATGCCATAAAATTTACAAAAGAGGGTAAAATTGAATTTGGATATAAAATCAAAAATAATTTCATCGAATTCTATGTTAAAGATACCGGAATAGGCATTGATCAGGCAAACCAAACACTTGTTTTTGAACGGTTCAGGCAGGTTGACGCAGCTAAGAATCAAATCAATAGTGGGAATGGACTGGGATTATCCATTTCAAAAGCATTGGTTGAGAAGCTTGGCGGCAAAATTACCGTTGATTCAAAATTAGGGATGGGTTCAGTTTTTTTATTTACCATTCCATACATAAATGAAACCCAAAACAGTGCTGCTTCAGAATTTATTGCCAAATCAGAAAAATGCAATTGGGATGGAAAAACAATCCTGTTGGTTGAAGATGAAGTAAATAATCATGCGTATGCCCAACAATTGCTAAAAGCAACTAAAGTGAATGTCATTCATGCCTGGGATGGTAGTGAAGCGGTTGAGCTTGTAAAAAGTCACCCGGACATTTCATTGGTATTGATGGATATAAAAATGCCCGTCATGGATGGTTATGAGGCAACGCGACTTATAAAACAAATCAGGCCTGAATTACCAGTTATTGCCCAAACAGCTTACGCGCTTAGTCAGGAAAGGAAACAGGCTCTTGAGGCTGGTTGCGATAACTATATAACAAAACCTATTGACAGAGAATTGTTTATGAAACTACTAAACAGTTTTCTCTCTTAACCTTACATGCTTCATTACAACGAAATAAGCAACGAATGGAATTTTACAAAGAAAATATCGAAACAGTTGTAAAAGAATTAAACAGTAACAGTAAAGATGGCCTTGATGAAAGCAAAATTCGATCGGCGAGGCAAAAGTTTGGCAGCAATGCGCTCAAAGCAACCAACACAATAGGAATTTTTAAAATTATCCTCCGCCAATTCATTAGCCCGCTTGTTTTCATTTTGATTGCTGCATCGGCAGTATCGTTTTATTTAGCCCAGTTTCGCGACGGCTCAATCCTTATGGCTATTGTTCTCCTGAATGCTATTATTGGCTTCTACGAGGAATGGAAATCGGAAAATATTCTTGCGTCACTTAAAAGTTTGGTTGTCGACAAATGCAATGTTATTAGAAACGGGAAGATCGTTGAAATTCCAGCTACCGACCTTGTACCGGGCGATCTTGTCAAATTATCGGAAGGCGATGGCATTCCCGCCGACATCCGCCTGATTGAATCGAATGAATTTTCAACAAATGAATTTATTCTTACAGGCGAATCATTGCCAGCCAATAAAGATTCTCTGTTTACTACCGATAAAACCATGTCATTCAATGAAATAAAAAATTGTGTTTACATGGGAACGACAGTTGCACGGGGCGATGCAACCGGAATTGTTTATGCAACCGGAATACAAACCGAGATTGGTAAAATCAGCACAACATCTCAAAAAATTAAAGCCGCCAAAGCGCCTGTGCAAATTGAAATTGCCGATGTGGCAAAAAAGCTGACCTACATTACGTTGGTTATTGCCGCCGTTCTTTTTGCCTCACGCATGGTAATGAAGGATACAATTGCTGTAGCGCTTGTTTTTTCGGTAAGCGTTGCAGCGGCAATGGTACCCGAAGGTTTGCCAGCACAAATTTCGATGGCCCTTGCCCTTGCTGTGGGGCGATTGGCTAAACGAAAGGCCATTGTTAAGAATATTTCCTCTGCCCAAACATTAGGTTCGGCAACTGTTATTGCTTCCGACAAAACAGGTACCATCACAAAAAACGAAATGACCATTACCGGTTGTTATTTCAACGGGCAAACCTATTCTGTTTCCGGTTTGGGTTACGAACCTGTGGGCGATATAACAGATGAACAAGCCATAATTCTGAAGAAAGCTACGCTAGGTGATTTGAAAATATTTTTTCTTTCCGGATTTCTTTCATCCAAAGGGAAAGTTAGTCCTCCCGATAAAAATCATCATTCGTGGTATTCTATTGGCGACCCTACCGAAACTTCGTTCTCAACACTGGCAATGAAGGCAGGTTTTAAGCTGGAAGAAATTGAAAAAGATTATCCGCTGGTAAAAGCATTTGCCTTCGATTCTTTTCGTAAAAGGGCGACAATCATCCGAAAACATAAACACAATGTCATTTCTTTTGTGAAGGGTTCGATAGAGTCGATTCTTGAAGTATCAACAAAAACTATTTCAGATGGTAAGGTAAGCGAACTGACAAATGCGAAGAAAAAGGAAATCCTGTCGATGGTGGCGACATTTTCAGAACAGGCACTGCGCGTTATTGCCATTGCTTACAAAGACCTCGATTCTAAAAAGGACTACACTGTTGACGATGCAGAAAAGGGGTTGACTTTTGCCGGGTTTGTTACCATGCTCGACCCGCCACACAAGGAGGTGAAAGCCGCAATTGCCTCTGTTTTCAAAGCTCATATAAAAACGTTTATAATCACAGGCGACAATGAAGTAACGGCAAAAGCCATTGCAAAAAACATCGGGTTAATGAACGAGGGCGATGAATATCCGGTAATAATCAAGGGCGCTGATTTGTCAAAGATGACCGACAAACAGCTTAAAGTTGTTTTTCAAAACAGGGCTGTTATATTTTCCAGGGTATCGCCCGATGATAAATTCCGCATTGTTGATTTACTGATGAAACAGGGGGAAATTGTTGCGGTAACCGGCGATGGTGTAAACGATACATTGAGTTTGAAGAGGGCTGATATTGGCATTGCCATGGGGAAAAATGGCTCTAAGGTGGCGCAGGAAGCCGCCAATATGATTTTACTGAATGATAATTTCTCAACCATTGTGGTTGCCATAAAAGAGGGCCGCACCATTTTCCGTAACCTTGAAAAGACAATCAAAACAAACCTTTCATCGAATGTGGCGGAACTCACGTGTGTGCTGATCGGGTTTATTGGTGTTTTTATGGGAGTGGCAACTCCAATATTGGCGGTTCAAATATTGTTGATCGATATTGTTGGTGAGATGTTTCCATTGATTATGCTTACCTACGACCCGCCTGAAAAAAGCATCATGGAAGATCCGCCCCGAAACCCAAAAGATAAAATATTGACCAAACAAACCATGATAGGAATTGCCTTTTCAGGTATCGTCATGGGGCTTGCTGCATACTCCGCTTTTCTGTTTTCATTTTTCATCAATCCCGATAGTGCTAACCATTACGAAAAAGCAATTACGGTTACATTTGTTTCCATAATCTTTGGCCAATACGCTAATCTCCTTTCACGACGGACGTATGGAAATGCGGTGGGAAAATACTTGTTTTCGAACAGAAACTTACTTCTGGCATTTGCTTTCTCTATTTCTTGCATCTTGCTGATTGTGTATATACCCACTTTCAACCTTTATTTCCACACTTCAACCTTGAATGCTTTTGATTGGACTCTACCTTTAGCCGCCGGTGCTATCTGCTTAATTATATTTGAAATTAGAAAGAAAATACTCAACCACATAAACCATGTAAAAGGCAATACTAAATCTTCTTAATAATACGTGTGAATCATGTAACTCTTAACTTTAGTTGTGTAATGCTTTTTGAAGAATTTGAGATCATTTTTGTACTTAGATTATAACACATTAAATCGAAGTAAAAAAAATGAAAACTCTTAAATATTTACTAATCGGAATATCATTCCTGGTTGCGTTTGGTGCAAATGCTCAGGTACCAGGTACGATAAGTTTAGTATCTCCGCCCCAATGGGGGCCAGCTGGTTATCCCAATATTCGTTATTACTATTTGCCCGATGTGGAATGCTACTATGATATTCAATCGTCCAAATTTATCTATCACAATGGATTCAGTTGGGTTCATAAATCATACCTGCCGTTTAAACACAGAAACTATGATTTGTACAGTGGTTATAAAGTTGTAATGACAGACTACAAAGGCAACAGACCATATTCTAAGTTCTACAAGTATGCAGCAAAATATGCAAAAGGGTACCACGGTCTGGCGCAAAGTAGTATCGGAAAAAAACCATGTGAAATAAATTTTACCTCACACGTAAATGATAACTATCAATCAAACCGAAAAATTCACAATAATAATGGCTGGAGAACCAATACCAAAAAAGGAGCAATAAAGATAAGGGAAGAGGTCAAAATAATATCAGAAAATATTCAAATACAATAAAAAATACAAACACATGAAAAAAATTGGTTTAGTTTTAATAATCATTGGTTTAGTTTTAACAATTTTTACTGCAGTCACTTTTTATACTAAAAAGAAAGTGGTCGATATTGGAAAAATTGAAATCACCACAAATAAGCCACATTCAGTCAATTGGTCACCACTGATTGGCATTACCATAATGATGATTGGCGGGGTAATTGTATTGATTCCCAATAAAAAATGAGTTCCGATTCAATTTAATTCAAAGAGGCTGTCCTAAGAGGCAGCCTCTTTTATTTTCTTTATTCCTGATCAAGTTTTTTCCTTCGGAACTTTCAATCCTGCTTCCCGCGCCTCACTTATACCGATAGCTATGGCCTGTTCGCGGCTTGTAACCACTCCTCCCTTACCACCTTTACCCGATTTCAATTCGCCATGTTTAAACTCATGCATAACCTCTTCAATTTTCTCCTGAGCCTTTTTTGAATACTTTCCCATTTTGTTTGTATTTAAATATCAAATTATTAACTACTTTTCATAGATATACCGATTAATTGAAAATAGTGTAATCATCTTAAGCTTTCGCTTCGAATCGTGGAGTATCCAAAAGATGATTCCGCTGATTAATGCGGCAAAAAAGCACCATACCGAAGTAAGATATTGTGTGAAAAATATTGCTGTAACGGCACATGAAAAAGTCATTAATATGCCCAACAGATGTGTTCTTTTAATGCTCGAAACAAAAAGAGGGGTAATAGATGCAATTACGTACACTGCAAAAGCAACCACTCTCAAAGAATCTGGATAGGTATCATTATACTCAATGTGATAACCCATAATTTTAGGGGTTACAGTGAACGACAATAAGCAATAAGCAAAATAGGCTGATAGCGAGATACCCATAACCAACAGTACCCATAATATCTTTCTTCTTTTTTTATCCTCTTCCATAAACAGAACCGAAAGCGGGATCATCAAAGGCCAAAGCACCTCGGCCATGATCAGAAACAGATATGTAAATATTTTCTGAAGATTTCCGTAACCGGGGTTGGGTAATGTGAGCCACAAAAAACCTTCAGTAATTTGTTGTACCCCAAAAAATAATGGAATACAGGCAAATAATATTTGATGCGGTTTATGAACTTTAGTAACCGTAGCCACACCAATAGCTGAGATGATAACACCTCCTGCAAAACTTGCTTCCGCTGAAAAACACATAAATTATTCCTTTCATTATTAAATGTTTAAATCAGTACAATTAACCCAATTATCACTTTTATGTTAATCGCTGTTAAGATATTCCTGATTTTTATAGTAAAAACAAAAATGAAAACAACTGAACAGAAGACTATTACATAATCCATAAAATAACTTACATTATTCACACATTTGAAAGCATCTTTTTGTAATCGCTCAAAAGAAAAATGTGTGAATTATATAACTCTATTCTAAAGTTGTATAACACTTAGTCCGCTAAAGCTTCTCAACTTAGTTCTCTAATATTTATTAATTAATATGAAGGAGAAAGAAGACAAAACCAATCAACCCAATAAACTGGTTGGCACCGAAAAGAAAAATAATCTTCCAGGTTACCCAATATATCCTGACAGCGAAGATATATACGATAATTATCAGGAAGAAAGAGAGATAAATCCCGAGGATATTTCTAAAGTTAAAGAGCCGAATGAGGACTATGGGGTAAATAATGAAAAAGATTTTGATGACGACGTATCAGGCAGCGACTTAGATATTCCCGGTTCAGAACTTGACGATGATCAGGAAGATATTGGCAATGAAGATGAAGAAAATAATTACTACAGCATTGGGGGAGATAATCATGACGATTTGGATGAGGACAATGGAGAATAAAACAGTTAAGTAAAGGATTATATATCCGTCACTAAAATAATGTATTTCAGAAGCGATGAAAGCAAATAATCTTGAAAAAAGTTTTCCAATTGTTTGCGTTGGCGGTTCGGCCGGAGGTCTCGACGCGTATACCCGTTTACTTAAGAATCTGCCAACTGACATGGGTGTTGCAATTGTTATCGTTAATCACCTCAGAACGGTAGCCACCATGCTACACGAAATTCTACCACACTACACTGAAATGCCCGTCAAATTGATAAAAGAAAAGCTGGACATCAAACCCAATCAGGTATTCATCATTCCCGAAAAACATGATCTGCATGTTCTAAACGGGGAATTCCGCTTAAAACCCATTTCAAAACCAACAGGTTGGCCCGATGTAATAACAGTTTTTATGCGATCGCTTACTAAAAACTGGGACGGAAAACTTATCGCAGTGATTGTTTCGGGGTACGATGGCGATGGTGCTGAAGCACTGCGCGGCATAAAAGAAGTAGATGGCATAACCATTGCCCAGAAGCCCGAAACAGCCAATCAGCCCGATATGCCTGAAAGCGCCATTGCAAGCGGAAATGTTGATTTTATTCTATCACCCGAAGATATTGCCAAGGAAATTATCCGAATTGCACATCGAGAAACAGTTTAAATAATTAATCAAAAAAAGTAAAATTATGAATAATCTTTTCAGAGGACTTATATCAGGTTACGGAGCGTATAAATTAGGTGGTGGCTGTTTAGGTACTATTGTTGTGTTTATAATAATATGGCTTATCCTTGGGCAATGTAGCTAGAAATCACCTGTATGTCAAGACAAAAAAAGTCATTCATTTATAACAATAGCCTAAGCCTTGCTTTTTTGCTATTGGCTTTTTTAAGTTTAGCCGGACAGGCATTTATGGGCTTGCAACAATACAACGAATTTTTAATAGTCCATTCTGAAAATACTGTAAATATATTTCAATATCTCAGGACAGGTCATTTTATTCAGGCAACATTTGAAAATTGGGAAAGCGAGTTTTTTCAAATGGGACTATTCATTTGGTTCACCGTTTTTCTTAAACAAAAGGGTTCTTCCGAATCAAAAAAAATTGGTGTTAAAGAAAAAGTTGACATAGAGCCAAAAAATCAAAAAAATGCCCCTTGGGCTGTAAAAAAAGGAGGATTGATATTGTCTGTTTACAAACATTCGCTAACACTTTCACTGCTTCTATTGTTTCTGATATCATTTGGTTTACATTGGTTTGGAAGTAATAAAGATTTTAACCAAATCAGGATGCTGGAAGGTAAAAGCACCGAAAGCATGTTGGCATATTTAAGCAACAGCAGATTGTGGTTTGAATCATTCCAGAATTGGCAAAGTGAATTTTTATCCGTCTTTGCAATAATTTTTCTTTCAATTTATTTAAGAGAATTTGGTTCACCGCAATCAAAGCCAGTTGATTCACCAGATGCAGAAACAGAAAAGTAAATTTTGATATACTATAAACGTACAATTCTAAAAATGGAGGATTAAAGAATGAACCAGTTAAAGAAAAAACTAATTTATTTCTGCATTTCGTTGATTTTAATAATCTATGTCGATATCTCTTTCGCTCAGAAAACGAAAGTTGTTTCTTCTTATGGACCTGTCAATCAGAATGTGGGCTTTGATCAAATTAAAGCGGATAGGATGAAGGTAAAAGCTGATCGTGCAAAAGAGCACAATGATCTGCTGAATGCCCGGTACGATCTTTCAAAAAAGAGATCCCGTGAAGTTGTGATGACGGGAGGGAAACCGATACCCGTAGGACCTACTGCAAAACTTGAAGGTACCAGCTGGGCAGAGCTTGATAAATTAACACCTGAGCAGATAAAGGAGAAGGGCGTTTTTCCGTACAAACCTTTGCCATTTGCCGATCACACAGAAGGTGGAATGCTTTTTCCACCTATGATTACGAATTTGCTGCCTCGGCTTGTTCGTTTCGATCTCGATTTTGATCTTCCTGAACACATTCTTCCCGATTCAGCTCCTTCTATTTTTCTGACCACACGACCCGATTTGGGCGATGTGGCAAAGGGCAGGTTGATTACCATTGATAATTATTACGAAATTTTCAATGGTATTTTAAACCCGAAACAGCTCGAAGGATTACGCTTATTGGTAACCCAGTTTCCACAACAACAGTTCAATGCGACCGAAGACCGGCGAACAGACAGGCCAAGCCTTGGCGTAACCTGTTTCGATTGCCATGCCAACGGCCACACCAATGGCGCGAACCATCTGGTAGGCGACATTCGACCACAAGAGTTCAGGCACCGCATAGAAACCCCATCACTGAGAGGAGTCAACATTCAACGGCTCTTTGGTTCGCAACGGGGACTTAAATCGGTTGAAGATTTCACCGAATTTGAACAACGTGCAGCCTACTTTGATGGCGATCATGTAATGGCAGCAAAAAAGGGAGTTAACATTCTTGATCGTGGTTCACAAGTTCACTTCATGGCCGAATTCATGGCAATTTTAGATTTTCCTCCAGCTCCAAAACTCAATATTTATGGCGAGCTGGATAAAACTAATGCAACTATGGATGAATTGCAGGGAGAAGCAATTTTTAACGGGAAAGGTCGGTGTGCATACTGTCACTCTGCCCCTTACTTTACCGACAATAACATGCACGATTTAAAGGCCGAACGATTTTACAAACAAGAAATGGCTAATGGAATGATGATGGCACACGATGGCATGATTAAAACTTTCCCGTTAAGGGGCATCAAAGATTCTCCACCCTATTTGCACGATGGAAGGTGTTTTACATTGGAAGATGTGGTAGAATATTTCAATCTCGTGCAGGAGTTACATCTGACCGTACAGGAAAAGTCGAATCTGGTTGCTTTTCTGCACGTATTATAGCAGTAAGTAGAAAAACAAAACTTTCTGATCTTTTGGCGATTATTTTATGAGAACGCATCCTGCTGAAAATGTGTGAATGATGTAATTATTTTAAAGAATTCTGTAAAACTTAACCTTTTACAGGTTACTATCTTAGTTCCCATATAATTCATTAATTAAATAACAATTATGAAAGGAAATGATAAATTAATTACAGTCCTGAATTCGCTTTTAGCAGATGAACTTACAGTTATTAACCAATACATTGTACAATCGGAGATGTGCAAAAACTGGGGCTATGGCAAACTAAACTCAGTTACAAAAAAACAGGCAATAGATGAAATGCATCATGCCGAGTGGCTTATTGAACGGATCATTTTTCTGGACGGATCGCCAACAGTATCCAAACTTAATCCGATAAAAATTGGGAAAACTGTTTCAGAAATGATCAGTAACGACAACAACGCTGAACTTAATGTTGTACGTGATTATAATGATGCAATTAAACTGGCCCATGATGTTGCTGACGAAGGCAGTGTTGAACTTCTGACCAAAATTCTTAAAATGGAAGAAGACCATGTCGATTGGGCTGAAATTCAGCGTGCTCAGATTGAACAAATGGGTCTGGAGAATTATCTGCTTAGTCAAGCGTAAAGAGGAGGACAAACGATGAATAACCTAAAATTAGTTTTGATAGGAATCATTTTCGGGTTTCTTGGGTTGCATTGTACCGTTATCGCACAGGCACAAAAAACCCATAATGAAAAAACCCATAATGAAAAGAATAATAATGAAATAAACAATGACAGTAAAAAACAAACAACCATGAATACAACAAACAAATTCGAATTAAAAACATTGCCATATTCTTATGATGCCCTTGAACCATTCATTGACAAGCAAACAGTAGAAATTCATTATAGCAAACACCATCAGACCTATTATGACAACTTCATGAAAGCAATAAAAGGCACAGAGATGGAAGCGATGGGTATCTTGGATATTTTCAAGAATATAAGCAAATATCCAATGGCCGTCAGAAATAACAGTGGTGGTTATTTCAATCATACATTTTATTGGGAAAGTATGAAAGCACATGGAGATGGCCTGCCAACCGGAAAATTATCAGAAACAATTACAAAAACTTTTTCCTCATTTGATGAGTTTAAAATGCAATTTTCAGAAGCGGGTAAAACTCGGTTTGGTAGTGGATGGGCTTGGTTGTGCCTTGATAATAAAGGTAATCTGTTCATTTGTTCTACCCCAAATCAGGATAACCCACTAATGGACATTGCTGAAAAAAAGGGAACACCCCTTCTTACCATGGATGTGTGGGAACATGCTTATTATTTGAAATATCAGAACAAACGACCCGATTATATTGAAGCATTCTGGAACGTCGTGAACTGGGAAGAAGTTACCAAAAGATACAACATTGCTTTAACGTCATTGGAAATGAAGTAAATAAATATAAACAAAATAGAATGCCATCATTAGCAGCCATATCAAAAATTGATTTTCCATATAAAGTCGATCAGCAGGAAGTGAAACAACTTGCAAAAGAATTTTTCACACTTTCTCTTCCACAAGTAGAAAGAATGATGAGCGCTTTTGACAATACAGAAATCAAGACCAGAAACTTATGCAAACCTCTTGATTATTATTCAACACTACATTCATTTGAAGATCAGAATGCCGAATACATTCGCCTCTCGCTTGAATATTCTGTCAAAGTGATTGAAGAGTGCATTAAATCAGCTCAAATTCATAAAAATGATATTACTGATCTGATTTTCATTTCAACCACAGGCCTTTCAACTCCAAGTCTGGATGCACTCATAATTAACGAAATGAGACTGAACCAGAATATTAGTCGAATGGCTGTGTTCGGGTTGGGTTGTGCTGGCGGAGTTGCCGGGTTTTCGAAAGCAAACGTTTTGGCAATCGCGAATCCCGATGCAGTGGTATTACTCGTGGCTGTTGAATTATGTTCGCTCACTTTTTTGCAGAATGACTTCAGTAAAAGCAATTTCATTGGTTCAAGTTTATTTGCCGACGGAGTTGCAGCGTGCATCATTACAGGTGATAATCATACCAATAAAACGAAAAACGATTTCACTTTTTTGGCCACACAAAGCAAATTGTATTACGATACACTGGATGTAATGGGATGGGAATTTCTTGACAAGGGCTTCAAAGTTCTGTTTTCATCTGACATACCAACCATTATTGCAAAAAACATTCATAACGATGTGACTTCATTTTTAGAAAAACATCATTTAAAAATCTCAGATGTTAAGAATTTCATTTTTCATCCCGGGGGAAAGAAAATCTTAACAGCTTATGAAGAAGCTTTATCTGTTGAAGGCGATTTCCTGAAAAATACCAGAGAGGTGATGTGCGATTACGGAAATATGTCAAGCACAACAGTTTTATATGTGTTGGAAAGATTCTTTTCCCAAGGTTTTGAAAATGGTTACGGATTAATGGCTACAATGGGTCCTGGATTTTCCTGTGAAATGGCTCTTATTCAAATGAATAAAAAAACAAAATGACATTTATACTTTTTATATCGTTTGTTATTCTACTCCGAATTGGAGAATTACTTCTTTCCAAAAGGAATGAAAAATGGTTGTTGCAAAATGGTGCAGTTGAATACGGGGAAAAACATTATCCGTTCATTGTTGTGCTTCATGTTTTATTCATCATTTCAGTAATTATCGAATATTCAAGGCAACAGGACACGGCTTGCAGTCTAGTTTTCCTCATCTTATACTTTTTACTGCTTGCCTTTAAAACCTGGACTATTTTATCATTGGGAAAATTTTGGAACACAAAAATCTATCACATCTCCAATGTTCCTTTAATAAAAAAAGGCCCATACCAATATTTTAAACATCCGAATTACCTGGTTGTAGTTGCTGAAATTGCTGTAATTCCCTTGACATTTCATTTGTATTACACAGCGATTGTGTTTACCCTGCTTAATGCAATCATACTATCAGTAAGAATTAAAGAAGAAGATAAAACCCTAAAACCAGAAACTTACGGCATAAAATCATAAAAATAGAATCATGAAACAACATCTTGTAAAAATCAGATCAATTAAGCACGTCACCCACGATGTGCTGCAAATTGTGACCGAAAAACCCGGTCAATATAACTACACTCCCGGTCAGGCCACCGAAGTTGCAATAAATAAAGATGGTTGGAAGGATAAAAAAAGACCTTTCACTTTCACTTGCCTACCTGATAACGATTTTCTAGAATTTACAATCAAAACCTACCCTTCGCACAAAGGAGTTACCAACGAACTTCTGAAATTGAAAAAAGATGATGAGTTGATTTTGCATGAAGTCTTTGGCGCAATCGAATATAAAAATGAAGGGCTGTTTATTGCCGGAGGAGCAGGTGTAACTCCGTTTATTTGCATTTTCAGATATCTTCATTCAAAAAACAAGATTGGTGGCAACAAGCTAATCTTTACCAACAAAACGAAAGATGACATCATACTTGCATCGGAATTTAAAGAATTACTAGGCAAGAACTTCATCAATATTTTATCCAATGAAAAGGCTGACGGATATGCACATGGACAAATCACTGAAAATTTTCTGAAAGGATATATTGATGTCACAATCAAAAATGTATATGTCTGCGGACCTCCACCGATGATGGATGCCATTGAAAAGCAATTATCAAATTTAGAAATTGATAAAAAACAAATAGTCAAAGAAGAAATATAAAAAGCAAATTTTTCAACAACTACCACCGGGATATGAAAACAAAAAATTCATTCAACTTAGCCAATAATGATTTTCACCTATTACGGGAATATATTGGTTATCCATTACCCGAATCAATATGCTGTTCGAGAGAAATTATCAAATTCATTAATTCTTTTGACGAAGAACCCAAAATTCCGTCCGACCTATTTTTAGCAGGCTTAAAGTTTATGGAGATTGTTGAAGATCTTAATTTGCCGCTTGAAACAGTTAAAAGCCGTATTTTTTTTACCAGCAAAAACTAAGTGCTAACATTCGAGAATAACTACAAATAATTGAAACAATGGAAAAATTACAAAATGCGAAGACAACGGAATCAGCTAGGGCAGAATATATTAAAGTAGAACCCAATGTGCGGCTTCATGTTACCGATGCAGGTGAAGGCAGGCCTATTGTGTTGCTACCCGGCTGGCCGCTAAGTGATGAAATGTATGAATACCAATACAACGATTTAATAAATGCTGGGTTTCGTGTAATTGGCATTACGTTAAGAGGCTTTGGCAAATCGGATAAACCTTACGGAGCGTATAATTACGATGTGCATGTAGCAGATATAAAGAAGGTGTTGGATAAACTGGGTGTAAAAGATGCTGTGTTAGGCGGTTTTTCAATGGGTGGAGCCATTGCCGTTCGTTTCGCGGCAAAGGATAATGGAACCCATATTTCAAAATTGGCTTTGTTTGGGGCAGCAGCTCCGATTTGGACTCAACGCCCCGATTTTCCGTACAATCTGCCCAAAAGCGCAGTTGACGACTTAATTGAACTGAACTACAAGGACCGGCCTAAGCTTTTATCAAACTTTGGTAAAATATTTTCAGCTACCGAAACTTCATTAAATGAAGGGATTGGCGTTTGGTTAACCGGAATAAATTTAAGCGCTTCGTCGTATGCAACGGCTCAATGTTTAATCGCTTTGCGCGATACAGACCTCAGACCTGATCTGGCGAAGATTACCGTGCCAACCCTGATCATGCATGGCAAAAAAGACAAAATATGTTCTTTCGATTTGGCAGGGCAGATGAAAGCCGTCATCTTAAACTCACACATCATCGCTTTTGAAAATAGCGGGCACAGCTTGTTCCTGGAAGAAACCCACAAGTTTAATATGGAACTTATCAAATTCGCACAAACTTAATTGTACCCAATAATGAATACATCAGTCTATCTAAATATGGGGAAAGAATCGGAAAAAAAAGAATCGGAATCAGCTTTTAAAGATGCACTATTTGCATCTGAAGAGCGGTACCGTCGACTGTTTGAATCGGCAAAAGACGGTATTCTTATTCTCGATGCTGAAACTGGAAAGATTATTGATGTAAATCCATTTTTAGTTGATTTACTAGGCTATTCGAAAGAGGAATTTGTTGGAAAAGAGATATGGGAAATCGGATTCTTTAAAGATATTGCTGCTAATGAAGAAAAAATATTAGAGTTACAACAGAAAGGTTACGTCAGATATGATAATCTGCCGCTTGAAACTACCGACGGTCGAAAAATCAATGTTGAATTTGTAAGTAATGTCTATTTAGCAAATAATAAGAAAGTGATTCAATGCAATATAAGGGACATCACAAAACGCAAACAAGCCGAACGTTCACTTCTCGAAAGCGAGAAAAAATTCAGAAGTTATATTGATTTTGCTCCTGATGGTATTTTTGTTGTTGATGAATCTGGAAGATATGTTGATGTAAACGATTCAGCGTGCAAAATGACCGGATATTCGAAGAATGAACTTTTGAAGATGTCAATAACCGATCTGCTGGCTGAAGAATCATTAGAAGTTGGTCTGTTACACTTCAAAAATTTAGTTGAGAAGGGCATATCAAAGGGCGATTTGTCATACAAACAAAAAGACGGATTATGCAAATGGTGGTCACTTGATGCAGTAAAACTCTCAGAAACAAGATTTTTAGGGTTTGCAAAGGACATCACCGAGCGAAAACTGGCAGAAAAAGAAATTGCAATTCTGTCTCAATCGTTGAAAAGCATCAATGAATGTGTAAGTATCACAGATTTAGATGACAACATTTTATTCGTCAACGAATCATTTTTAAAAACGTATGGATATAATAAGAACGAACTGATTGGTAAAAGCATATCCATAGTACGCTCCCTAAACAATGAACACGAGAAAGTTGAAGAAATATTGCCGGCTACAATCAGCGGAGAATGGCAGGGAGAACTACTGAATCGAAGAAAAGACGGAAGTGAATTCCCGATTTATCTTTCCACTTCAGTCATCATGGATAAAGAGTGTAAAGTTTTAGGACTGATTGGAGTTGCAACAGATATTACCGAGCGCAAACGTGCAGAAAAAGAATTGATAAAAGCCAAGGAAAAAGCGGTTGAGAGCGATCATCTGAAATCTGCTTTTCTGGCAAATATGTCACACGAAATCCGTACACCTCTAAATAGTATCATTGGGTTTTCTGAATTACTGGTTGATTCAGATTTTAGTAAAGATCAGAAGAATGAATTCATTCAGCATATTATTACCAATGGGAATAGCCTTCTTTCCATTATCAGCGATATTATGGATATATCTAAATTAGAATCAGGTGAATGCAAAATTCATAAAAGTCAGATTAATGCTCAAGAATTTATTTTAAACATAAAGGAACAATTTGCAATTCAGGTCGAAGGGAAAGAATTAGAACTTAAACTATCCCTCCCGAAAAATGGAGAAGAAACAACAATTTTTGCTGATGCTGACAGGCTCAAACAAATATTCAATAACCTGATTAGCAATGCCATAAAATTTACCAAAACCGGCTCAATTGAAATTGGTTATACGTTAAAATCCACAAACCCAAATGTAGTTAAAGCAGTTGGTATGGTTAGTGAGCCTGGTTCCACTGAGCAAAGCCGAAGTGTCGAACTGGAATTTTTCGTTAAAGATACCGGCATCGGCATTCTTGCTGAACACCACGATAAAATATTTGAACGTTTCAGACAGGTTGAGAATTCAACCACCCGGAAATTTGGCGGCAATGGTTTGGGATTGTCTATTTCAAAGAACCTTGTTGAGTTAATGGGTGGAAAAATTTGGTTCGAGTCTGATCCCGATCCCGATGTACATCGGGACCGGAAGCACAAAGGTTCTAAATTCTCTTTTACTGTTCCAATTTATTCAGAAACAAATAAATGAGTTCACAAAAAAAAATTAACAACGATAAAAATGAAAGAATATAAGTTATTTACTACCGAAAAGGTTGGATCGACAGCTCTGAAAAGCCGTGTTGTTATGGCGCCAATGACAAGATGCCGGGCGCTCGGAAATATTCCGAATGAATTGATGGCCGAGTATTACAAACAACGTTCCGGAGCCGGATTAATAATTACGGAAGGTACATCACCGTCGCCCAACGGACTGGGCTATGCACGTATTCCCGGAATATTTAACAAGTTGCAGGTTGAGGGTTGGAAAAAGATTACCATGGCTGTACACGATGCTGGAGGCAAAATAGTTATTCAGCTTATGCATACCGGAAGAATAAGTCACCCCCTTAATATGCCCAACGGTTCACTAATTCTAGCACCTTCAGCAGTAAAAGCTGCCGGTCAAATGTGGACCGATGAGAAACAGTTGCAGGATTTTCCAACACCCAAAGAGATGACCGTTGAAGACTGTTTACATACAAAAACAGAATTTGTTACCGCAGCGAAGAATGCAATTGTAGCTGGATTTGACGGAGTAGAATTGCATGCAGCCAACGGCTATCTGCTCGAACAGTTCCTGTCGCCCGCAACAAATACCCGTAGCGATTTTTATGGTGGTAATATCGAAAACCGGTGCCGGTTTGTTCTTGATGTGGTAACTGCCGTTGCAAATGAAATCGGAAAGAAAAACACCGGCATACGTTTATCGCCTTATGGGGTGGCCAGCGATATGCCAAGCTATCCGGAGATTGATGCCACCTATAAATACCTGGCGGAACAGTTGAACATCATTGGGATAGCCTATATTCACATTGTTGATCATTCTTCAATGGGAGCACCTGAAGTACCAATGGAACTTAAGTTACTCATCCGTAACATTTTCAAAAATACCATTATCCTATCTGGTGGTTACGACAAGGAACGGGCAGAAGCCGATATTCAAAGTGGGTTGGGCGATCTCGTAGCGTTTGGTCGTCCGTTTATCAACAACCCCGATCTTGTTGAACGACTGAAAAACGATTGGCCTTTATCGCAAGACCTTAAAATGGATTTGTTTTATTCCGCTGATGAAAAGGGCTATACTGATTATCCATTCTTTAAAGTATGATTTCTTAATCCAAATTCATGAGCAAAAATGTATCAGATCAACTGATTGAAACTTTGGTTGAAGCAGGCATCCAACGAATATATGGAATAACAGGCGATAGCCTCAACCACGTAAATGCAGCGGTACACCGCAATGGAAAAATCAAATGGATCCACGTACGGCATGAAGAGACTGCTGCTTATGCAGCCGGAGCTGAAGCACAACTGAATGGACTGGCTTGTTGTGCCGGTAGCAGTGGTCCCGGACATGTTCACCTGATAAACGGGTTGTACGATGCACACCGTTCCTCCGCACCTATTTTAGCCATTGCATCGACCATCCCTACCAAAGAATTTGGAACAGGTTTCTTTCAGGAAACAAACACGATCAAGCTTTTTGACGATTGCAGTTGCTACAACCAGATGGCAAATACACCAGCTCAATTGCCCCGAATGCTACAGACAGCACTTCAACATGCTATACACCAAAAAGGTGTAGCGGTTATTGGATTGCCGGGTGATATTACCGATCTGCCAGCGATTGAGTCAGAAACTACCACATCGCTTTTCCGTAACCATCCCGTCGTCAGACCATCGGAGGAAGAGCTGTTGCAACTGGCTGAATTGATAAACACGCATAAAAAAATCACTATTTACTGTGGACTGGGCGCTGCGGAAGCACACGACGAAATTATCAAGCTGGCTGAGAAACTAAAAGCCCCGGTGGCCTATTCGTATAAAGCAAAAATGGCGATTCAGTATGACAATCCTTTCGAAGTAGGACTTACCGGATTATTGGGAATTCCGTCGGCATACCATGCCATGCATGAGTGCGATTTACTTCTGCTATTAGGCACCGATTTTCCGTATACACCCTTTATGCCGGTTGAAAATAAGATTGTGCAAATAGACATCAAACCCGAAAACCTTGGGCGAAGGGCAAAACTCGATATGGGACTTTGCGGCGACGTGAAAGATACACTGCAAGAGTTACTACCCAACATTGAAGTAAAAGAAGATGACACTTTCCTCGAAAAACAATTAGCGTTTTATCAGGAAGTCAAAAAAAACTTACTGAATTATGTGCAAGATACAGGAAAACCAAATGCTATTCATCCAGAATTTGTTGCCTCGGTGATTAATGAATTGGCCGATAAAGATGCCATTTTCACTGTTGATACCGGAATGTGTTGTGTATGGGCAGCTCGCTATATTGAGGGAACAGGCGAACGAAAAATGCTTGGGTCATTCAATCATGGTTCTATGGCAAATGCTATGCCCCAGGCTATTGGTGCAGCGCTTGCCCGTCCCGGACAACAAGTAATTGCTTTCTGCGGCGATGGAGGCATCTCAATGTTGCTTGGCGACCTTATGACCATCGTTCAATACAAATTACCTGTGAAGATCATTGTTTTTAACAACCGTTCGCTGGGCATGGTGAAACTTGAAATGGAGGTAGCCGGAATTCCCGATCTGGAGACGGATTTACTGAACCCTGACTATGCCAAAATAGCGGAAGCAATGGGAATTCCTGGTGTTACAATCAATAATCCCGATGAAGTAAAACATGAATTAGCAAAAGCGCTTCAACAAGATGGACCGGTGCTGGTTTCAATTTGGACAAACCCAAACGCACTTGCCATGCCGCCAAAACTGGAATTCGACCAGATGAAAGGCTATGCATTGTACATGGGAAGAATGATGCTGGGAGGCCGGATGGATGAAGTGTTTAAGATGATTTCCTCTAATTATAAGCATTTAGGAGAAGTAATTTAATTAAAAAAAGAAGATTATGCCGGAATTCGGATCACCCTTTTCAGGGTTAGCAAAAGAGAAAAAACTTACCGATGCGGAGCTCATTAGAGCAATCCGTTTTATGGTAGCTGCTGAATATGAAGCAACACAGCTTTATATGCAACTCGCAGAGTCAACCGATAACAAGCTTGCTATTGATGTCCTTAAAGATATTGCAGATGAGGAACGGGTACATGCCGGAGAGTTTCTACGATTGCTCTACGAGTTGGCGCCTGATGAAGAAAAATTATACGCCAAAGGGGCAAAAGAAGTAGAAGAAGAAATTAAAAAAGTGAAGTAATTATTTTGATCACTGTTAGTTTAATATGTTCAATTATAATCATTTGGCATAGAAAATATTATCGATAACAATATCAATTTTTTAAATGGGAAAAACTGCTTCATATTTGAAAAAAACGTTGAAAATAATCTTATGGGTAATAATTGGCTATGTGCTATTACTCATTGTAATTGCTTTGCTTATTCAAACTCCTGCTATTCAGTTAAAAATCACCAATTATGCCACCTCTTTTGTAAGCAACAAAACCCACACAAAGGTTGAATTGAAAAAGGTCAACATCACATTTCCCAAATCGGTTGTTGTTGAAGGGCTTTACCTTGAAGACAAACAAAAAGACACGTTACTTTATGCTCAAAAGGTTAAAGTGAACATTGCCCTTTGGGGCCTGTTGAAGAACAAGATCACCATCAATTCTTTCACATTAGACGCTGCAACGCTTAAACTTTACAGCGCCAAAACAGATTCTCTGTTCAACTACAATTTTCTGATTACAGCGTTCAACGATACGACAAAAGTTGCAAAGACCGACACACTTGCATCGAAATGGACATTTAACCTCGATAAAGCCTACCTGAAAAATTTCAGGCTCATCTACAATGATGACTATGCAGGGATGAATGTTTCGGTTGCTATCAAGAATTCAGAATTAAATGTTGATAAAATCGATCCCGGAAAATCGATTTATAAAATAGATGAGATGTTTGTTGATGGTTTAACAGCCAATGTTCGGCAGGTTGAAACCCTGAACATTCAAAACAGGGATTCAACAACTGCAATGCCATTTATATCAGCAAAAAAGCTTCAAATCAGCAATTCAATTATAAGCTATATCGATTCAGTTGGCTGCTTGTCTGTTTTTGCGGACATCGACCAGAGTGAACTGAAAAATACCTCCATCGACTTGAACAAGGAGCTTATAAACTCAGAGCATATTTCCTTATCGAAGAGCGATATTAGTTATCATGATTTTAAACCCGAGATAGTTACAGACTCAATTTCTACAGATTCAACTTCAAAAAGCAATTGGATTGTTGCAGTCAACGGCATGTTGTTCGATGACGGTTCGTTTACCTATAAAGTTGGTGATAAGCCCCCATTAAAAGATGAGTTTGATTCAGATAACCTTGATTTCAGTCAGATGAATCTGGCGGCAACCGATTTCTATTATTCTTCGGAATTGACAAAAGTCTCGGTCAAGAAATTCAGCGCCATCAATCAGGTCTACTTTGTGATAAACAATTTGGAAACCGATTTCAGTATGGATGAACACTCCATCAACACGAAAAATCTAAATCTCAAAACCCCCTACTCTACCATCGATGCCGATTTCAGCATTCAATATATCTCCCTGGAAACTTTTACAAAATCAAAACAATTTAGCAACCTCGATTTAGACTTACGAAATGTCAGTTTCAGAAACCCTGATGTACTCTATTTCAACCAGGCTTTAAGCGAACAGAAGTTCTTTCAAAACGACACAACGATTACGACCGTCACCGGAAAAGTGAACGGACCAATGAATCAGCTTATTGGTGAAAAGTTGGTGGTTAAAACCGGACTGAATACGATCCTTGAAACCGATTTCAACATGACCGGTTTGCCCGATATGAAAACAGCTTCGTTCGATTTTCCCAACCTGAAAATCCATTCAGGCAAACAAGATATTCAAATGATGGGCGACTCTTTAATTCCGAAAAACATTGAGCTACCTGAACTTATCAGTCTGCAAATTGCGTTTAAAGGAAAACTGAAATCGTTTGAATCAGCCGCGAAAATGAGCACCAGTTTTGGCAATGCAGACCTAACCGCTTCAATTGATTCGAATGAGAATTTCAGCGGCAAAGTAAACTTGACCAATCTCGATTTGGGTCGAATACTAAAAGATACCCTCTTTTACGGTCCGGTTTCATTAACTGCCGAAGCCATTGGGCAAGGGTTTGACATGAAAACAATTAAGGCGAAAATAAACGCCGAGGCAACGCAACTTTTTCTCAATCAATATAATTACCAAAACCTCATATTGAATGGCTCCATTAGTGGCAAGCAATTCGAAGGGAAAATAAACATGAACGATGAAAATGCAGTGTTCGATTTCGACGGACTGGTGAATTTGAATCCCGGAGAAGAAAAGTATAAATTCAATCTGAACATGCAGGGCGCCGATCTTCAAAAGCTTCATTTCGTTGAAAAAGATGTGCGCATCAGTTTTGTTGCCGAAGCCGATTTAAAGGGTGGTTCGGTCAATAAAATGAACGGGACAGCAGGTATTTCGAACATTGTGGTGGCTCATGAAAACAAAACTTACCAGCTCGAATCGTTTCTTTCGGCATCGGTAAACGAACCCAAACGGAGTGAATTCAACATCAGCAGTGCGCTCATCGGCATTAAATACGCCGGAACCATTTCGCCAATAGCGCTCCCCGATGTGCTTACCCAGTTCATCAACAACTATTTTCCTGTTTCAGACTCCATCCCTCAAACCACTAAAAGCGAACAGTCGAAATTCAATTTTGAGATACAGTTGCACAACCACCCCATTCTTTCCGAGGTGCTTTTACCCGGACTAAATGAGTTCATACCGGGTAGTATTACAGGCAGTTTCGACAGCGAAAAGAACGACCTGAAGCTGAATGCCACCGTAAAGAAAATCGTTTATGGAACTACTGAAATTAAAGACTTTGCAATTACCGTAAACTCAGACAACACGGCATTGAATTACAAAATTTCGACCCAAAATATTTCAAATTCCCAGATTAGCTTATCCGATTTGGTGATTGACGGGAAACTGGCCGACAATCAATTGACTACCTCCATTTCATCGATCGATAAAAAACTTTACAAAAAATTGTTGATCCGCTCCTTAATCACCAAAGAGAACGGCAACTTCAAACTCGCGCTCGATCCGGCTGATTTCTTTCTGATGAACAAACGCTGGGACATTGCCGCCGATAATTATGTCGAATTTGGAAAACAAGGTTTCTTGATTCACAACCTGAACATGAACAATGCCGAAAGCCAGGTCAATATCGCCTCGATAAACAATCGGTTCAACGACGACCTGAACATTGCGATCAAGAATTTCAAACTCTCCGATCTTTCCGGAATTGTAGCCAAAGACACTGCATTAGTAAAGGGAATTATTGATGGAAAAGTGCTTATGAAACGGGTAAATGAGTCGTACGGACTTATTGCCGATGCAACAATCAAAAACTTGTTTGTCAGAAATATTCCCGTTGGAAATCTTACTGTAAATGCAGAAAATGCAAAACTTGAGCGATATAATATTGACGTGAACTTGTCGGGAGCCGAAAATAACCTTACCTTAAAAGGGTACTATGTTCCCAAAGGCGGAGCCAATGCCATCAACATCAAAACCGCGATTGAATCGCTATCGATGAAAACCCTCGAAGCCTTTTCGATGGGACAAATTACTGAAGCAGCGGGAATGATCAGCGGCGACTTTTTGATAGTTGGGAATACCGATACGCCTGATATTACCGGTCAAATGGTGTTCAACAACGCGTTCATAAAGCCAACCTTTCTGAATAACCGCATCGAACTGAAACACGAAACCATTCAACTGAAAAACGACGGTATCTATTTCAATAATTTCACACTTTCAGATACCAAACAAAACACGGCCATCCTCAACGGAGCTGTTAAGATGGAGAAATTCAGCAATTTCAATTTTGCGTTCAATATAACCGCGAAAGACTTTATGCTTTTCAATACCAGTGTGAATGATAACGATGCTTTTTTTGGGCGAATGATCCTCGACAGCAAAATTGATGTTTCGGGTCCTATGGCGTTGCCGGTAGTAAAAGCCCGACTGAAAATGAAAAAGGGTTCGAGTTTCACCTTTGTTGTTCCCGAAGATCGGTTAACAACCGACAAAGGAGAAGATGTGGTTGAATTTGACACCGGGCTAAAACTGAATCCGATTTTATACCGCACGAACAAAAAGGAGACGAATAAATCGAGCATAACCGGGTTTGATGTGGCCGCAATTATTGAAGTTGACAAGGAAGCAACGCTGCGGTTGTTGATGGATCCGGCCTCGACCGACTCGCTGGTAGTGAAAGGTGAAGCAGCGTTGAGTTTCAGCATGGATCAAAGCGGAATGATGAGCCTCACCGGAGCCTATAATTTAAGCGAAGGCAGTTACCTGGTTTCCCTGGAGTCGATCATCAAAAAACGGTTCAACATTGATGCCGGAAGTACGATTATCTGGAACGGCGATCCACTCGATGCCGATATAAACATAAACGCCCGATATACGGTGCGGGCATCTCCTTACGACTTGGTGGCCGATCAGTTATCGGGGTTGAGCGATTTGGATAAAGGCCAGTACAAGCAACGCTATCCGTTTATTGTACTGCTGAAGCTGCGTGGAAAGATTCTTCTACCCGAAATCAGTTTCGAAATTCAATTGCCACCCGATGAAAAAGGAATTTTGGGAGGATCGGTAAATCAGAAACTGAGCCTTCTAAACGAAGATCCTTCGGGTTTGAATAAGCAGGTTTTTGCCTTGTTGGTGCTGAGCAGGTTTGTGCAGGAAAATCCTTTTCAAGCTGAATTGGGTGGCACTTCAACAATGATCCGTACCACTGTGGGCAAGTTTTTATCAGCACAGCTAAACCAGTTGAGTTCAAAAGTGATTCCCGGAGTGGAGCTAAATTTCGATATTCAGTCGTACGACGATTATCAGAGTGGACAAGCAGAGGGAAGGACCCAGGTTGAAATTGGCGTTAAGAAGCAACTCTTTAACGAACGGTTGTCTGTTCAAATAGGCGGCACCGTTGATGTTGAAGGCAATGAGGCGAAACAAAATTCGGCAAGCGATATTACCAGCGACGTTACAGTGGAATACAAACTGAACAAAGATGGCAGTTTCAGGCTGAAAGGATTCCGGCACAACCAGTACGAAGGAGCTATTGAAGGTCAGCTGGTTGAAACCGGAGCCGGAGTAATATATGTACGCGATTTTAATCGGTGGAAAAGGTTGTTCAATTCGCAACGAACCAGAAGAGATTCAACAATAATTAAATTAGAAAAAAAAGAATAATTGGGCTAAAGCCCGACCAATGCTCTAGCTATCAATTACCACGGGCTTAAGCCCGTGGTAATTCAAGCATCAAATATAAAGGGCTTTAGTTTGTTGCCCCCCTTGAATTGACTCCTCCCGATAGCTATCGGGATTAGCTGGAGGATCAAAGGGAATTCAACTCAGTCCCGGGCTTTAGCCCAATTGTTTGACCAATGAAGTAATGTTTTAGTAAGCAGTAAATGAAAAATTTTAACAACATACTACTACTTCTCACCTGCCTCCTTTTAGCGGCATGTAGCGGCACAAGGCATTTACCATACAGCGAAAAACTTTATGTGGGTGCCAAAATCAAAATTGAATCAGCAGATAAAATTGACAAGGGGGCGTTTAAAAGCGTGGCTGAAGAAGCCGTTCGTCCGCAACCAAATAAAAGCTATTTCGGGATGCGGCCAAAACTGTGGTTGTACAATGAATCAAGTGAAAATCCCCACAGCAAACTTCAAAAATGGATGAGGAAAAAAGGCGAAGCCCCTGTGTTGATGAGCAATGTCAAGCCCGGTGTAACTTCGGCCATCATCGATGCCAGGCTTTTCAACATGGGAATATTTAAAAGTTATACCGAATCGAAAATTATTGAAAAGAAACGCACCGGAAAAGTTGTTTACACCAGTCATGTTCACAAACCATTTACCATTAAAGAGCTGATATATACTATTTCGGACGATAGTATAAGCAACCTGATACTTGCCGAAAAAGAAAAATCGTTGATTAAACCGGGACAGGATTACAACCTCGACCTTCTTAAAATTGAACGGATAAGGATTGATGCACTGTTGAAAAACAAGGGTTACTTTTATTTCAACCCCGATTATTTGCTCTTTAAAGCCGATACGTCAAAGGCGAACCATACTGTAACTTTCAAACTCACATTGAAAGACAGCATCCCGCGTAATGCGTTACAGGTTTATCGTATCAACACGGTATTTGTCAATCAGAGCTACTCACTAAATGAAAGACGCTCACGCAATTCGGAAGACTCAATGGTTTTTGAAAACATTGTTTTTCTTGGCAACAAAGAACGGATGAAGGTGAAACCCAGCGTGATTTCACGTTCAATTTATCTACGAAAGGGCGAGGTCTTTTCCCGGTTAAATTATACTACAACATTGAACCGGTTGATGTCAATGGGCAATTTCAAATTAGTGCAGGTAAACTTTTCAGAAAACAATGACTCGTTATCCGGGTTATTGGATGTAACTATTCTGATGACCCCTATGTCGAAATATACCTTCAGTGCAGAGATGGATGTGGTTTCAAAGTCGAATAATTACACAGGCCCGCGTATGAATTTGAGTGTGTTAAACAGGAATACCTTTAAAGGCGGTGAATTGCTAAACTTTAATCTGGCAGGAACGTATGAAGCGCAGTTGGGCGGAAAAGATAAAAATTTGTTCTCGTATTCATATAATCCACAATTAGAACTTACATTTCCACGCTTTCTTGTCCCGTTCAACCTCAAAAAAACAAACAGTATCTATATTCCAAAAACCAGTTTTTTACTCTCGTACAACTATTTGAAAAAGGTCAGTTATTTCGATATGCGCACGTTTAAATTTGCTTATGGGTATAAGTGGAAAGAAGACATACGGAAAGAACACGAGTTGAACCCAATCGACGTAAGTTACTCATCGATAAGAAATAAATCGACAGAATTCACAGAACTGCTTGAGTCGAACCCATTTCTCAAGAAGAGCTACGAAGAACAGTTTATCGCAGGTGGAAGTTATTCGTTTACCTACAACGAGCAGATGCTTCAGGGCAAGAAGGTTCATTCGTTTATTCAGGTAAAATCAGAAGTAGCGGGCAATGTGCTTTCGTTGGCAACCCTAATTGGCGGAAACCCAATTTCATCTGAAAATCCATCAACTGTAACCGGATCAGTCTATTCGCAATTTGTAAAGTTCAGTGTCGACAGCCGGTTCTATTACAATCTCGAAAGCAAAAATAAGTTAGCCTTGCGCGTGTTTGCAGGAGTTGGGAAACCGTACGGAAACTCATCGGTTTTGCCTTACATCAAACAGTTTTTTAGTGGAGGGCCAAACAGCATCCGTGCTTTTCAAATTAATTCAGTGGGACCCGGAAATTATTTCCAGGATACCAATCTTCAGGGTTTTTTGCAAATGGGCGGAGATATTAAGCTGGAAATGAATGCCGAATACCGCTTCACCATTTATAATTATTTCAAAGGAGCTTTTTTTGTTGATGCCGGAAATGTTTGGTTGCTAAAATCGAACCCTGCCATAGCTGGTACCCCGTTTGCATTTTCGGGATTCACCGATCAGATTGCCGTAGGTGCAGGTTTAGGACTAAGAATTGATGTTTCGTTTTTCATTCTGCGGTTCGATTTGGCCCTACCGTTACGTAAACCCTGGATAGAAGAAAACAACCATTGGGTTACCAATCAGATCGACTTCGGAAGTTCTGCATGGCGTACCGATAATTTGGTATTGAACGTGGCTATTGGATATCCGTTCTAAATTACTCAAACTCTATCATGTCTGACAGTTGCATAAAATACTCTGTTGACCAAATATCCATCATATCTCGATTTTTAAGAAATGGCCTAATATCTTCTTTCACCAGATTGATGTCTATTGAAGCCAATCTCTCTTTCAATAGTTTTTTAAACTCCCCGTGTGAAAGATTCCTCATCGCTGCATCTTTTTCACTTTGTGCTACCCGTTCCTTGAAATGAGTGAAATTCAACTTTATATTATTTCGCACATACCATTCAAAATCAAACCAGTCGCGACCTTTAACTCGGCCTCGCCACTTACGGAAAATAAGAGCATGCATTTTTCCTGCAAACAAATCGGGCAACGTGAAGCAATTTGTCATAAATGAAAATGGATGCAACAGCAATCTATTCTCGGTCTTAAAAAACAATGGAGGATCTTTGTCAACTTCAATTTTGATTTTTACGGTACGATCCGTCTGAAATTTGACATTGTATATTTCCGTGCTATCTTTCAAAAACGCCGATTCTATTTGAGTCTCAATCTTCTTTTGCTTTTTTTCAATTGTAACTTCACGACCAAGAGCCTTGAATTCCTCGATTACGGAATCAAAATAACCTTCGAGATTGAATAGCTCGTCCTTTTGCAACAGCGAAAAATCCATATCCTCCGAAAAACGGGGAAGCTTGTGAAAAATTCGCAAACATGTTCCACCATAAAAAGCAGCTTTCGTAAAAAAGCCACCCCGATAAAGACCGGCCAACGTAACTTGCTGCATCACTTCGTGCAATGCATTCAGTTCTTCCTCCTTTGTACGAAATTCGAACCTCGACATCATTTGGTTAAACATCTCACCCATTTATTAATACTTCATATAAAAAACCAAGCTCTCTCTTCTTGCGCCCATTTACAATACAATCTCTTAAAATATTCGCATCCCAATTTTCATATTCATCAAAATCGAGGCGCAAATCTTCATACAGATATTCACGCATTGCCTTGGCCGACTGAATGCGCAACCCCGAGGTGACAATAATTAAGTCGGCCAATGCCTTTTCGGGAGATGCTATTAGAAATGAATATTCTTCTCCAAATACCAACTGCTTGATTCCTATTGAATAGTACGGGGCTAGCATGGTCAAATATTCAAACTCGCCCAATGGCGTTGTGAAATTTCGGGCTCTTTTTATTGTAACCGAGCGCATAAGGTGAACCCGTTCGGGAATTAATCCATGATAAGCCAAAGCGCTTTCAAGCGAAACATACGAAGGTCCATACAGATGATTGGCAATCAACTCCATCGAAAGAGTTTTGTTAGAAACTCCTGGAGCCACCACAAAAACACCCTTCTTCAGCCTGATAAGCTGCCCCTGTTGCTGCATTCTGCACACTTTATCCTTTGGCGAGTTGTAATCGCTTAACGATTCAGCAACAATATTGTAGCTTATTGGTATTATTCCGTATTGTACTATTTCATTCATCAGATCACAAATATAGCTATTTATTCATATAAATTCGAATATTATTCGATTAAATATACATTTCTAGCTATTTTAAATTTAAAATTGGCTGGTCGAACTACTTACTATCAGTCATTGAAATACAAAAAAATGAATCTAATTAGTTCAATATCAATACAACGTTGGATCCGTACATGTGAATCATGTAACTCTTTCCTGAATTTATGTAACACAATTCAATGCTCATTATCCCACCTTTATATCGTGAAAACTCTTTCACGATATAATTAGAAATAAAATGAATACGACAGAACTAAGTGGAAATTGGAACGAGCAAAAAGGCAAGTTAAAACAGAAATTCGCCACGTTGACAGACAATGACCTTTTATTTATTGAAGGGAAAAAAGAGGAGATGATGGGAAGGCTTCAAGTAAAACTTGGCAAAACAAAAGAAGAATTGCACAAGATTATTGAAGCACTTTAATCAAAAAGTAAAATCTAAATTCTTCGTTTTAGGCATTCGATGAACGATGAATTTAGATTTTGTTTTACAATAACCGTTTAATTATGAAAAGAATAACCCCTCCTATCAAAGTAAATCTAAATCTACGGGATGCAACAATCAAACTCAGCGAAAAGACGATTGATAGAACCGAAAAAACAAGCAATTCCTTAATAGAGGTAGCCAATTTCTTTTTATTCCTTTCGCTTACTGTTAAAGAAACTTTTTCCCGTGATTTTGAATTCAAAGAATTTTTACGTCAATGTTATAAAATTGGATATAAGACTTTACCACTTATTTCAATCACTGGGGCTATTATGGGTTTGGTGCTCACAATTCAATCGCGCCCGGTACTTGCTACATTTGGAGCAGTTACCCTTCTTCCAGGAATGGTCGCAATATCACTCATTAGAGAAATAGGCCCGGTAATAACGGCACTAATTTGCGCAGGTAAAATTGGTTCAGGTATGGGTGCCGAATTAGGTTCGATGAAAGTGACAGAACAAATCGATGCGATGGAAGTTTCCTCTACCAATCCAATGCGTTTTTTAGTTGTACCAAGAGTTTTAGCGGCCACACTGATGGTTCCGCTATTGGTATTGTATGCTGACGCACTTGGCATACTTGGAAGCTGGGCAGGTGCAAATATTAAAGGTGATGTTACATTCATACTGTTTTTCTCTCAAGCTTTTAAAGTATTTGAGATGATCGATTTCCTCCCAGCCTTCATTAAAACATTCTTTTTCGGTTTAGTAATTGGCTTGGTAGGATGTTATAAGGGATATACAGCTGGGCGCGGAACAGAGAGCGTAGGTGTTGCAGCTAACTCCGCTGTGGTGCTTGCCTCGTTACTCGTGATCATTGTCGATATGATTGCAGTTCAAATAACGGATATGCTGATATAAAAGAGTCGGATGACCGAAGACGGAAGACGGAAGACGGAAGACAGATGATAAAAGATATGTGAAAAGAGAAAATGAGACATCAAGAATCGAGTGTCAAGCATCGAGAATCGAGAATTAAGAATCAAGTAACACTCAAAATGGAACAAGACAGAGACATATCAACTACTGGAAAAAGCAACAATAAAACGGTTGTTGAAATTAGCAATCTCAAAAAAAGCTTTGCAAATCAAGAGGTTTTAAAAGATGTATCGCTGCAACTTTTCAATGGCGAGAACTTGGTCGTGCTTGGGAAATCAGGCTCCGGAAAATCAGTATTGGTTAAATGTATTGTTCAACTATTAAAACCTGACAGTGGAACAATTAATGTGCTTGGTGAAGATGTAAGCACTTTAACTACAAATGAATTGGCAGAACTGAGAAAGAAGATCGGATTCCTTTTTCAAAGTGGCGCATTGTATGATTCCATGACCGTAAAACAAAATCTTGAATTTCCGTTGCGAAGAATAAGGAAGAACCTTACTCAAAAGGAAATAGACAATAAGATAGAGGAAGTTTTGGAAAATGTTGGGCTTTTGGACGCTCTTAATAAAATGCCGTCACAACTTTCGGGCGGAATGCGTAAGCGGATAAGCCTGGCTCGCACCATTGTAATCGACCCGCAGATTATGCTTTACGATGAACCCACCACCGGCCTCGACCCAATAACATCTGACGAGATTAGTACTCTCATCAATGATGTTCAAAAAAAATATAAGACTTCGTCTATCATCATCACCCATGATATTGAATGCGCACGATCTACGGCAAATCGCTTGGTTATGTTACATGATGGAGCGGTTTACAAAGAAGGGAGTATTGAAGAGTTTGAAAAGTCAGACGACAATTTTGTTAAATCATTTTTCAAATCATGATTCTAATAAGTTAAATTTTAATACGATAAAAAAAATGGAAACACAAACACCCAAATTCAAAATACGGCTAGGACTATTTATTGCAGGAGGAATCGCTCTTTTTTTAATTGCCCTTTTTATAATTGGAAAACAGAAAAATTTATTTGATCCTGTTTTTAAGCTAACCGCAAATTTCTATAACGTAAGTGGGTTGGAGGTTGGAAGCAATATACGGTTCTCAGGAATCACTGTTGGCACTGTTGATAACATCCAATTAATCAATGATTCAACGGTACAAGTTGATCTCTTAATTAAAAAAAGTGTTCAGCAGTTCATTAAAGTAGATTGTCAGGCAGCCATAAGTTCTGCCGGAATTATTGGCGACCGCATCTTAGTCGTGACACAAGGAAGTACTGATGCCCCAATTGTACGAAACGGACAACATATTGATGCAAAAGAGCCGGTTGAACCCGATGCAATAATGGCTAGTCTTCAGATAACAGCCGAAAACGCTGAAATAATTACCGATGAACTGGCCGAAATCATGATTAAAGTGAACTCTGGCAAAGGAACGCTCGGTAAATTAATAGAAGATACCACCATTGCCCGCAACATTGACCTAACCATTAAAAATCTGAGGAGCAGCAGCAAGGGATTGGACGAGAATATGAATGCAGCAAAAGAAAATTTTCTTTTAAAAGGTTATTTCAACCGAAAAGAAAGAGTAGCTGAAAAAGAGAAAAAAGAGGCTCTAAAGACAGAGGAAAAAGAACAAAAAGCAAATGACAAAAAGGAAAATTGATTCCCGGATTTTAAATCATTCAAAAATGGATTTTGCAAATGTGTTTCAAATGTATTCTCATATTTTCAATTGTTTCAATTTTGATCAACGATTTTTCATTCGCACAACAACCTATTGTTCAAAAAGATTCAACCAGGATATATTCGAAAATTGAATCTTATTCCGGTCGAAGCAAATTTACGACGTTCATGTACAAATTGGTTTTTAAACCAACCTCCAGTAAGAGAAAAATCTATAAAAAACTGATACAGGAACCTGACAGTTCATTTGAAGGAAAAACGATCAGGCATATTCAAATTGAGACACTCGATCCATTTGGATATTCAATTGTTGACACAACGGCGGTTGCACGAAATTTTCTATTGAGGTCAGGAAATTTTCTGCATGTAAAATCACAGGTCATCACTATTCGAAACCTATTATTAATCAAGCAAAATCAACAATTCGATGTATTACTGGTAAAAGAATCGGAACGTTTGGTGCGCAGCATGAACTTTGTACGCGATGTTTCATTTTTCGTTAAACAAATCGCAAAAAACTCCGACTCTATTGATGTATTTATCCGTGTACTGGATAGTTGGAGCATTATTCCCAAAATTTCAACTTCAACAACAGATACAAAAGTTCGATTGACTGATGAAAATTTTGTTGGTTTAGGGCATGAATTTCAGACCATTTATAGTCAAAAACACATCGCAGAAACAAATGCTTTAAGCATAAATTACTCCATCCCAAACTTCAGGAACACCTACATTCATTCAACATTGCACTATGAGATTGACGGACTTAAAAATTTCAACAGGAGTTTAAGCTTTGAACGTCCATTTTTCTCGCCCCTGGCCAAGTGGGCGGCAGGAGTATACTTCACACAACAACTTCAAAACGATTCTATATCGATAAACAATACACTTTTTGTTCCTCTTCGATTCAAATTTAACATGCAGGATTACTGGGCGGGCAATGCCATTCAACTGTTTAAAGGTAATTCTGAATACGACCGCACAACAAATTTCATTGCTTCGGTAAGATTCTTAAGGGTCCGCTATCTCGAAAAACCAATTGAAGCGCTCGATCCTCTACATTATTACACCAACGAGATTTTCTATATGGCAAGCGTTGGAATCTCAACACGAAAATATGTAAAGGACAAATTCATTTTCAAATTCGGAATTACCGAGGATGTGCCTATTGGTAAGGCTATTAGCCTAACAGTCGGATTTCAAGAAAAGAACCGCACGAACCGGATCTATTTAGGCGCACGTATCTCTTTTGGCAAATATTACACCTGGGGATACCTGGGATCAAATTTTGAATATGGATCATTTTTTAAAGCATCGAGAACAGAGCAGGGGGTTGCTGAAGCAGGTCTGAATTATTTTACCGGCCTGTTTGAAATTGGAAAATGGAAATTCAGGCAGTTTGTAAAACCTCGGATAACAATTGGTATAAACCGGTTCGCTACCGACAGCCTGACCATTAACGATGGCTATGGGCTGGATGGATTTCACAGTCCGACGTTATTTGGCACCAGCCGCCTGCTACTCGCCTTGCAAACACAGTCATATTCCCCATGGAATTTTATCGGGTTCCGTTTTGGCCCCTATTTCATTTACTCTGTTGGAATGCTTGGCGATGCCGCAACTGGTTTTAGAAATAGCAAATTATATTCTCAATTTGGGTTGGGAGTGCTTATCCGAAACGAAAACCTGGTTATTAATACTTTTCAAATCTCCATTGCATTTTATCCTATAATTCCCGACAAAGGACATAATGTTTTTAAACTAAACTCATTTAAAACAACCGATTTTGGCCTCAGAAATTTTGAAATAAGCAAACCATCAACAGTTGCATTTCGATGATAAACAATAATCCCAACAAAAGTGTGAATGATGTAATCTTTGTCTAAAGTTGTGTAACACATAAGTCGGTGTATGCCTTTACATTTATGCAGTAAAATTTCACTTTTTAAATGTAAAATAACATGAAACAAACCATTGGAATACCCGATCATGACTTAGAAGAAATTGCAACCGTCCTCAACGCCCTTTTGGCCGATGAGTATGTGCTCTATACAAAAACCAGAGATGCTCATTGGAATGTCATAGGTCCCAACTTCTATGAACTTCACAAATTTTTTGAATCCCAGTATGAATCGATAGACTTCATCATTGATGATATAGCGGAAAGAGTCCGCTCACTTGGTCATTTTGCATTGGGATCACTGAAAGATTTCTTGAGTGTTACTCACATGGATGAAGAAAATCACGATTTTGGAAATCCAATACAAATGATCCAAACATTGGTGAACGACCACGAAACCATTATTCGGATGATTCGAAACGATATCACGCCAATTTCCGAAAAATATAAAGACCTTGGAACTGCTGGTTTTGTAACTGGGTTATTGGAACAACACGAAAAAATGGCATGGATGCTTCGGTCATATATTTCTTAGCCTGTTTGCATTTTTGCTGAAATTAACTGAAAATGAAAGATATTGTAGTAGTGTTGTTGTTGCTGGCTGCTTTTTCATGCAGTCATCAACAAAACGAAAAGGATGGAAGTAAAGATGCGGTAGTCAGAAAAACGACTTATGAAAAGTTTATTATCAAGAAAAATGAAAAAACTATTCATTATAAATTAAAAACAAAAGAAAGAATAGCGACAGAAATACTAACAACATCTCCACGTTATCAACAACTTACAAAAGGACTCTACAAAGCTGTACTAAAAAATGGCGGCTTGTCTTATGGCATTAGTTTGGAACGAAGTCCATATCCAAAAGCAGATAAGACATGGAACTATTCGGAAACGTATGATTTCACCCTTTACGAAATGTATGATGAAAGGCAGTTCAATACTGCCCGATTTTCGTTCGATCCCAATAACAAACAGCTCTATGAACACGATGAGGTTCAAGAAAAACTGATACCAATAGAATTTGACAGAGAATTATTACTTGAATTCAACGCACTTAGCAACTAAAAAATATGAAAAAAGTATTGATAGCACTGGATTACGATCCAACCGCCCAGAAAGTAGCAGAAGTAGGGCATTCTTATGCCAAATCAATGAACGCTGAAATAACCATTTTGCATGTTATTAACGATCCTGTATTTTACTATTCAAAAGAATACTCGCCCATAATGGGATTTTCAGGATACCTTGAAGCAGGCCGATATCAGCTGGAAACGGTCGAAGGAATTATGGCGGCATCGCAGTATTTTCTTGATATGACAAAACGGCACCTCGGCGACGAGACTATTCATACCTTGGTGAAAGAAGGCGATTTTGCCGATGAAATTTTGAAAGCTGCTAAAAAGCTAAAAATCGATGTTATTGTTTTAGGTTCTCACAGCAAGAAATGGTTAGAAAACGTCATCATGGGAAGTGTTACCGAAAAGGTATTACGCCAAACGAAGATCCCGCTTTTAATTATCCCAACGAAGAAACATGACTAATTTAAACAATAGATTAAATGGATGAATATAAATTATTCACTCCGGTTAAGATCGAAGATCTAGACCTGGATGAACGATTTGAAAACGATTTTTCTTTGTTGCAAGACATCAAAATAGATTTGTTTTCTGCTGAAGATGAAGAGCTTATTGCTGATAATCTCTTTCTTTAAAGAAATTTACGCGCAATTTAATTGAAAATGGATTTTGTAGACTATTATAAAGTTTTGGGGATTGAAAAAACTGCTGTACCGAAAGACATCAAAAATGCCTACCGGAAACTGGCCAGAAAGTTTCATCCCGATTTGAATCCGAATGATAAGGATGCGAAGAATAATTTTCAAAAAATAAATGAAGCCAATGAGGTATTGAGCGATCCCGAAAAGCGGAAAAAATACGATCAATACGGAAAAGATTGGCAACATGCTGACGAATTTAAAAAAGCTGAACAACAACAGAAACAGTCGTCGAATTCGCGTGGGGAAAGGTTTTCAGGAACACAATCTGAAGGTGATTTTTCCAGTTTCTTTGAATCGATGTTTGGTGGTGGCGGAGCCAGTGCAGGCAGGGGAAGGTCGGTAAGATACCGGGGCGAAGATTTCAATGCCGAATTACAACTTAACCTCATTGACGCCTATAAAACCCACAAGCAAACATTAACCGTAAACGGTAGAAACATACGGATTAACATCCCCGCCGGAATAGAAAATGGTCAAACGATCAAAATTACAGGGCATGGGGGACCGGGAACAAACGGAGGGCCAAATGGCGATCTGTATATTACGTTTTCAATTGCCAATCATAAAACGTTCAAACGATCGGAGAATAATCTTTATGCAACTGCCGAAATCGATTTATATACTGCGGTGTTGGGAGGAGAAATCACCATAGATACGCTTGACGGAAAAGTGAAACTCAACGTAAAACCCGAAACGCAAACTGGAAGTAAGGTCAAACTCAATGGAAAGGGATTTCCTGTTTATAAAAATGAAGGGAAATTTGGCGATTTGGTCATTACCTTTTCTGTTAAAACGCCTACAAATCTGACCGATAAGCAAAAAGAAATCTTTGCCGAATTAGCGAAAATGGAATGGTAAAAAATGGAACAAATGCGAACACGAAAATTAATAGCCATCAATGAATTCTGTGTCAATCATAACATTGAGATTTCATTTGTTAGTTCGCTTCAACAAACCGGATTAATTGAGATTACAACAATTAAGGAAACAGAATTCATTGATGCAGATCAGCTTCGGCAATTAGAGAAAATTGTGAGTTTCTATTACGAGCTGGATATCAACTTAGAAGGTATTGAGACCATCACCCATTTACTTCAGCGAATAAACGCCATGCAGAATGAAATTATTGCACTCAGAAACAGGCTTCGGCTTTATGAATCAATAGAATAATGGAAAATATCTTGAGTTATATTTTAACTGTTTTTATGGCATTCTTTGCCATAATGAACCCAATTGTCAATATCCCAATCTTTGTCAAACTAACAGAAGGACTCGACGAGAATAAGAAAAAGGAAATATCGAAAACAGCCACCATTGTTGCCTTTGCCATCGTATTAGCGTTTATTTTAATTGGCAAATACATATTCCAGATATTCGGGTTAACCATTCCCGCTTTTAAAGTATTTGGGGGAATATTAATCTTCATAATTGGTTTTGAAATGCTTTATTCAAAAAAATCGGGATTGCAATTCCAGAAAAAAACAAAGTATGATGAAGGCGTTACTATTTCCCCGTTAGCTATTCCCATTTTGGCTGGTCCGGGAACAATTGTAACATCCATGAATTTTGTTGTGAATGCGAATATTTTAAAAGTACTTATAACCATACTCATCTTAGCGGTGATAGTGTTTCTCAATTATTTATCGTTTATACACAGCAGTAAAATTGTAAAGTTTGGTGGGGAGAAAAACTTTGTAATAATTGGCAAAATCATGGGGATAATTCTAGGTGTGCTTGGGGCAAATATGTTGATAGAGGGTATCAAACTGGCCTTTAATATTTGACTTCAGTTAAGACGATATAAATAAAATTCTTTAAATCAGATAGTATGAAAAATACAAAAAGAAACTCAGGTGTTACATTCAACACAAAACTTCTTTCAATTCTCTTAGTTAGTTTCTTCATTGGCATTGGTTGCGTACAACAACCTGTCTCAATGATCATAACCAGCGACGACCCAATGGTTCAAAGCTTTTATACCATTAATCACGAACAACAATTCTGGGTTTCGTCGAAAAAAAACATCAAAACTGCGAACGAATGGCTTACCGTTATTGAGTCAGCCAATAGTTATGGGCTATCTTCAGATAAACGCCAAATAGATGAGGTCCGTAAAGTATTGACAAACAATAAAGATCTGGACAAAACATTGAAGGATAAAACCGATCAACAGATTACAGGGTTGGTTTTACGTTTTATCAAAGGGTTGCAGCAAAGCAATATCAAGTTTGATTATGATGAAGTTGGAATTATTCCAACGGATTCAATTTACATTAATCAATTGCTAAATTCTAAAAATAGGGAACTCGTTTCAAAACTGGTACCGCGTCTCGAATGCAAGGATCATGATTACCTTGTTTTGAAGAAGTACCTGAATGATTCCATCACTGCAAATGATTCTTTGAAATACAAATCAGTCATTCGGGCAATGAGTTACAGAAGATATCTCGCTATGAATCATCAATCTGAATTTATTGTTGTGAACATTCCTGAGGCTGAAGCCCGTTATTTTAGGAAAGATCAACCGTCAATTGAAATGCGGGCTGTAGTAGGAAAGAAAAAGAATCCAACGCCTACAATTGCGTCGTACATTACAACTATTGTAACTTTCCCGAGTTGGAATGTTCCCCGTTCAATTGCAGTTAAAGAACTTTTACCCAAAATACAGAAAAATGAAAACTACCTGGAACAGAATAATTTTGATGTGGTTGATTCAAAAGGGGAAGCGATTGATGATTCAGAATTAAACTGGGGAAAGTATACTGAAAAGAATTTCCCTTACTATTTCCGTCAATCGACCGGTTCTGCAAATGCGCTGGGCGTTCTAAAATTCAGTTTCCAAAATCCTTTCAGCATATTTTTGCACTCGACAAGTTGGCAGGGTGTTTTTGCAAAAGAATACCGGTTTTTAAGTCATGGTTGCATTAGGTTGGAAAAACCTTTTGAACTCACCGATGCCTTACTACGAGGCACTTACAATATGGATGAATTGAAGAGTGGAAAGAAAAATACGGAATCGGGAAATATTGATTTGCCGCTTAAAGTTGCTGTTTTCATTATCTATTCACCTGCAACCGTTATAAGCAACAAAGTCGTTTTCTTTCCCGATGTTTATGGATTAATTAAGTAAGGTTGAGCTACATAAATAATCATTGTTCGGGTTATAAATGAACAAACAGGTTCCACCCTGAATGGTTTCAATGATGGGGCGGTTCAAATCGGGAGGCAGGGCCGGGCAACCAAAGCTTCTACCCAGTCTTCCGAATTTTTTAATAAAATTTTCGGTTGCATAATCGGCTGCGTGAATAATAATTTCACGTTTCAACGCATTGTCGTTAAAACCCTTTTCAACGCCGCAAAGCAGTAATGAATAACCTGTATGCGCGCCAGTGATCGGCTTCTCGGTAACGTAAAAACCCAGACTGCTTTTGTATGAACCCTCTACATTCGAAAACGACTTGGCATACTCTTCACCGGTGTTTCGGCCATGAGCAACATACGTATTGAATAGCAGTTTCTTGTTTTTTAAATCGATGACATACAACCGTTTTTTATTGCTCGATTGCGAATAGTCGGCTATGGTTAAAATGCTTGAATTAAGCAATTTGCCATTCCTGTCTAACTTTTTCAGACCTTTGATTGCAAGATTGAATACCTCTATCGATAATCCCAATTGTGCCAGTTTCACGTAAGTAAAAAGATCATTATTCGCTTCTGCCCCTGATACAAATTCGGTAACTCCAGCATGATTTACCACTGGTATCAGAAGCAATAAAAGATAAATAAATGTTTTCCTCATTCGCTAAAGGTAATCGAATAAACGGAAGAACTACGAAACTGGACTTTAAAATGATAATTAATTAATTGAATTCCAGACAAAAAAGTGTGATTCATGTAACTTATAACCGCCAAAGTGTAACTCTTCTTCTATTAAAGTGGTTCAACTTTACATCAAATAATTAAAAATTCAGAAAATGAAAAAGCTTCGGATTATATTGATTCTTGGTACCCTATTTTTAATGAAAGCCTCATTCTCGTCAGCGCAAGTCAGTGTAACCTTTAATATCGAATCGCAACCACTTTGGGGTCCTGTTTCGTATGACTATGTTGAATATTACTATTTGCCTGAATATGATATTTATTACTATGCTCCCAAAGCGCAATTTGTTTATTTGAAAGGAAATAAATGGCTGTTCTCTAGTAGATTGCCAACTCAATACCGCCATGCCGATTTATTCTCAACCTACAAAGTAGTCATCAATGAGCCAAAACCCTATTTGCGAAACGATCATTATTCCAATTATTACAAGCAATATAAACATGAGCATTCTAAACAGGATATTATTCGCGATAGTCACGATTCGAAATATACGAAGCACAAAAACCATCCAAATTATTCACAAAACAAGTCCTTAGCACCACAACGTAAAATCACACATCCGGCAAACAATAAATCGGACAACAACAATTCATCAAAAAAGAAAGATAAGAAACAGGGCAAGAAGAAATAAAATGTGGTTTTCTAAAACAATAGTAGAAGTACTTAAAGAACTATCTGTAGATCCGCAGTTTGGTCTTTCTGATGAAGATGCAACAGCCCGATTGGAAAAATACGGTAAGAACAGGCTTTTGGTTAAAAAGAAGAAGAACATTCTTCAACTTTTCATAGCCCAACTTCAGGAATGGCTTATTTATATTTTGTTTGCAGCAGTAATTATTACCCTGTTTATGGGTGAATACATCGATGCCTCAATCATCATCCTAGTGATAATCACAAATGCCGTACTTGGTGTAATTCAAGAAATTAAAGCAGGGAAAGCGATTGAGGCGCTTCAGATAATGTCATTTCCGAAAGCATTAGTCCGCCGAAACGGTGAAGTGAAAGAAATAAATGTCCAAAACGTAGTCCCCGGAGATATTCTTATTCTTGATGCAGGGCGGTTCATTGCCGCCGATATTCGTTTAATAGAATCGGCAAAGCTTCAGATTGAGGAATCAGCGCTCACCGGAGAATCAGTTCCTTCTGAAAAAGATTCTTCACAAATTCTCTCCGATCTCAAAACCCCACTGGGCGACCGTGCAAACATTGCTTTTATGTCAACCCACGTTACACTTGGGAGAGGAGTTGGTGTGGTTGTCGAAACAGGCATGAATACCGAGGTTGGAAAGATTGCTAATCTTATTAATACCGAAAAAAAGTCGAAAACCCCATTAGAGATACGGTTAGATCAATTGGGGAAAACCCTTGGGAAATTTGCTATTGGGATATGTGTCCTAATCTTCATTATCTCGTTGCTCCAGGGCCGCGATCTGGCAGAAATGTTCATTCTGTCGGTTTCATTGGCTGTAGCTGCCATACCTGAGGGATTAGCAGCTATTGTTGCTGTGGTGCTTTCTATTGGCGTAACCAGCATGTCGAAGAAAAAAGCCATTATCAAGAAATTGCCTGCGGTTGAAACGCTCGGGTCGGTCAATATTATCTGCACCGACAAAACGGGCACCTTAACCCAGAACAAAATGACTGTTACAACCTATTTCAACCTTGAAGGCGAAATAGCAGTTGAAAGAGGTAAAACCAATACGTCAACAGATGATGTTAAGTTACTTGCAAAAGCGATGGTGCTTTGCTCTGATGCAACTTACCATAATGGACATGGAACAGGTGACCCAACAGAAATTGCCTTGCTGGTCTTTGGCGACGATCTGGGAATTGACCGAAAAGCATTAAATTCAGAAAACAAACGTACCGATGAGCTATCGTTCGATTCCGACCGTAAGTTAATGTCAACACTTAACAATGAGAATGGAGAATTTACGGTTTACACAAAAGGCGCTATCGGCAACGTGTTGAAAATCTGCTCTCATGTATTGGAAAATGGGAAAGAAATTCCGATTACCGATTCGCACAGATTAATATACCACACTGCCACCAACAACCTGTCGAACAACGCTCTCCGAACACTTGGTTTTGCGTATAAACATGTAAATTCAGCAATTGATGCTGATGAAATGGAAAAAGACCTGGTCTTTGCAGGTATTGTAGGAATGATTGACCCACCCCGTTCCGAAGTGAAAGAATCGATTCAAAAAGCGAAAATTGCCGGCATCACCACCATCATGATAACAGGCGATCACAAGAACACAGCATTCGCCATTGCGAAAGAACTGGGAATTGCCGAAAATATCGATCAAGTTATTACAGGATCGGACATTGATGGCTTTTCAGAAAAAGAATTTTACGGGAAGATTGTCGGGTATCGTGTTTTTGCACGCGTTTCACCTGAGCATAAAGTCAAAATTGTTCATGCACTAAAATCACATGGAAATATTGTATCCATGACCGGCGACGGGGTTAACGATGCACCCTCGCTCCATGCTGCCGATATTGGTGTTGCAATGGGCATTACCGGAACCGATGTTGCCAAGGGGGCATCAGATATGATTCTGACCGACGATAACTTTGCAACCATTGTTTCGGCAATAGAACATGGCCGGAATATCTATAACAACATTAAAAAGTCGGTTATTTTTCTAATAACCTGTAATCTTGGTGAAGTTATAACCATGTTTGTTTCACTGCTTATAGGCTGGGAGGCGCCATTAATTGCCACTCAGTTATTGTGGATTAACCTAATTACAGACTCATTTCCAGCAATTGCATTGGGTATGGATCCGGGAAGCCCCGATGTTATGAAAGAGAAACCACGTGCATCAAAAGAGAGTTTCTTTGCGCGGGGAGCCGGTCTGCATATTATCCTTGGTGGGGTCCTGATTGGTGCTTTAACAATACTGGCCTTCTGTATAGGTTATTTTGAACACGGATATAGCCCGTTTGACAACACGGTTCCGGTAGAAACATTAGAATATGCACGAACCATGGCCTTTTTAGTTTTGGTTATGTGCCAATTGTTCTATTCGCTGGCACTAAGGAACAATACAAAATCAATTTTTCAGATTGGAATTTTCTCGAACAAGTACCTTATAGGAGCTATTTTAATTGGGGTACTGCTTCAATTAGCCGTAATTGGCATTCCGGTAATGCAACGCGCATTTCATTTACAAATGCTTGATCTTGAAGGGTGGATAATTGCTGTCGGCTTAGGGTTAGTTCCACTGTTATTCAACGAATGTTACAAAATAGTTTTTCGATTACGATTGAAAAAATTACAGTAGTAGGTTTCGACGATCGCAGGCAATATGTGAAATATGTAACAATCATTCAATGTTGTGTAACACTTCTGACCTCAAAGAGAATCACCTTTGATCCATTCAATAATAACATTCTAAAATCATTAAAATGAGTAATATTCTTTACATCGTCGCAATAGTTCTAATCCTTCTTTGGGCTCTTGGCTATTTTGCTTTGAATTTGGGAAGTGTTATACACATCCTACTTGTAATTGCAGTTATTGCAATATTGTTGCGCTTGATAAGAGGGAACAAAGTTCTCTGATATTTAAAATTTACACACAAATAAAAACCATAAAAAATGAAACAGATTAAAAAATCAATTTTACTAATTGCAGCCGTAGCCTTTATGGCAAGCGTTGGCAATGCTCAGAATAATTTTAACGATACAAGGGAAAAAATTCAGCTTGGTTTAAAAGTAGGAGCAAATCTATCGAACATATATGACTCTGAAGATGAGGATTTCACCGCAGACTCAAAGTTAGGTTTGGCGGGTGGCGTTTTCGTCGCAATTCCAATTGGCGCCATTTTAGGCATCCAACCCGAAATCCTTTTTTCTCAAAAGGGTTACAAAGGGTCAGGTAGCATACTTGGAAGCGAATATACGTATAGCCGCACCTCAAATTTTATAGATGTGCCCCTTCTCATTGCCATAAAACCCATTAGTGCTTTGACTATTCTGGCAGGTCCTCAATTTTCATTTCTGATAAAAGAAACATACAAATTTGATAATGAGTTTATTAATATCAGTGATGAGCAGGATTTCGAGAATGACAATATTCGGAAAAATACATTGTGTTTCGTTGGTGGATTCGACATCAACCTTAACCAATTAGTTATTGGTGCTAGGGTAGGATTGGATCTTCAGGACAATAAAGGAGATGGAACATCAACAACCCCACGCTATAAAAATATGTGGTATCAGGGAACATTGGGATTTAGACTATTTGGCAATTAAATCTCTCAGAAAACAATATTTCCTCTCATCCATCAAACACTGAATACAGTTAATAGTCAATACTAATAAACATAAAAATTAAAACAAATGGAATCATCAAATCACACAGGTAGCCTAATTGGCGGTTTGCTTCTTGGAGCTTTGGCCGGAGCTGCACTCGGAATTTTATTCGCTCCTCATAAAGGAAGTAAAACAAGAAGCAACATTGTTGACGGAGCAAAAGACATCGCTCATGATCTAAAAAAGAAAATGAAAAAGGAGGTAAAAAACATCCGTAATAAAGCGAAAGACCTCGAAAATGCAGCAAAAGAAAAATTCGAGGAAATAAAAGAAAACTCTAAATTAAAAGCGGAAACTCTTTAGAATTCATCAAAAAGCGACCAATCGAGAAGTTTATTCTAATCGGTTGATCGTTTTCTTCCTAATCGGTAAAACTGAAATTCATCGTCAAAAAAAAAAGGAATATGAAACTAAAGCTGGAGAAAATTGAAGAACTAATTGCTAGTCTGAAAAATTACACAAATACAACGATCGAGTTAATTAAACTCGAAACAGCTGAACACTATTCGGCTATAATGGCTAATTTGATTAGCAAATTCATAGTAGGACTGGTGATCGTTCTATTCGTTTTCTTTTTAAGCCTCGGCATCTGCTTCTATCTATCAGAACTTCTTGGCAATAGTTATCTGGGATTTGCAATTATTGCCGGATTCTATCTGTTCTTGGGAATAATCCTCTCCATCGGTCGTAAAAGTCTATTAAAAAAAGGCATACAAAACAGAATCATACATGAGATGTTCCAATCGAAATCTTAAAACAAGCTCAATAAATAGAAAATGGAAAACAGGGAAATCTCGGGTAGAGCGACATTGGCAATGCGAATTATGCTATTGAAAGCAGAAAAATCGGCACGGGAAGCAGAGTTCAATCAAACATTAAAAGAATTGAAACAACTCTTCTTTAATCCAGAATATATCGTAAAGGATGCAATATGCGAACAACAAGATGGAAAGAGAGAGTTAATAAATCTCTCCAAAATGCTACTGAATATGGGAACTGACTATATCATTGAACAAAGCTTTGGAAAGCGTCAAAAATTTCGGGACTTTTTGGGCTCGATCATGATCGAATTAGTTACAACCCCATTAATAAACAGAAATATAACAAAACTCTTCACCGGAATAAACAAACAGCTCTTTGGAAAGGCAGAAAACATAGATTAACAATAATTTATTTTAAAAAATAAATAACATGAAAACGAATACAAATCAAACAAGAAATATCATTCTAACCGTCGCAACGGTATTGATGATGTTCGCATTTAGTTCATGTGCTACTAAGGCAATCTTTTTATCGTCGGCAGTAGTTCCGGCAGCAGAAGGCACAATAACCATCAAAGAGGATGGAAATAAAAACTACGCCATCAAGATTCAGCTAACAAATTTAGCTGATTCACAAAAACTTACACCACCTAAAAATGTATATGTTGTATGGTTGGTGACCGACAATAACAATACAAAAAACATTGGTCAAATAATTAGTTCATCAGGCGCTTTATCGGGCAAATTGAAAGCTTCGTTCGAAACTGTAAGTTCTTTCAGACCAACCAAAATTTTCATCACGGCTGAAAACGAAGCGAACGTTCAATATCCACTTTCCGAAGTGGTTCTAACAACTGATTTTATAGCATCAAAATAAAGATAACCAATACCAGATTAAATATTTATCCATCTCCAAGTATACACTATTTTAAACTGAACAGCAATGAGAATTATAATTATAACAATCGCATTTGTCTTTATCTCCTTATTTTCGTTTAGCCAAAATCCGGCCCCTCGTGGAAGTACTCAGTTGAATTTTGGCGTTGGTTTTTCTGGCTGGGGCATACCTTTGTATGTAGGAATTGACCATTTCATTCACCGGGATATTACCCTTGGTGGAGAACTTTCATTTCGCTCATACCACGAAAATTGGCAGAATAACACATACAATCATGGAATTGCAGGTGTTTCAGGAAATTTCAATTATCATTTCAATCATATCCTTACCATTCCTTCCCGCTGGGATTTGTATGCCGGTATCAATTTGGGGTTTTTTGTTTGGAGTTCGCCCACCGCCTACGATGGTAATAACCATTCGGGCCTAGGACTAGGAGGGCAAATCGGAACCAGATATTACTTGTCGAACAGAGTGGGATTAAACCTCGAATTTGGGGGCGGCAATGCTTTCTCTGGAGGCAAATTTGGATTAACAATTAAAATATAATAATGCACAAGACTTTCGTTATTCCTGCTTAAGTTATTTTCAACTTACAGAAAACAAAAATGGGTTACCTTCGGGTAGCCCATTTTATGTAATATCATAAATATCAAATCTATAATAACCTACTACCTATTTATCCTGATATAACTATCTTTTGAAACTTCATTCTTCCGTGAATATTCTGTTGAATACAAAGGTGGTAAATCTCCAAAAATAACTTTGTAATAATTATCAAATTCACTTGAGAAGCTATAAATCAACCGGTCGGTGCGGTAAGGTTTATCGGTGATACCTTCGGGCGTAGTATAATCGATCAATGTCTGTCCGTTTCGTGAAACAGCCACATCAACATTACCGGGCACCATGTCGAATTTTGAAGAAACGAGGCCAGCTTTCACGTTGACCGTTTTTGAATTAACCTTTAATTCAGCTGGAGATTTCAGAATGGTAACCACCTCTATTGAATCTTCAAAAGTTGGCGGAACCGATTGACCAATATTTACAATGGGGATATTATACGTTTGCGGAACCACATCATATTTGTATTTTTTGAAGAAAGTAATGGCAACATCCTTGTCTTTGTAAGGCAATGGTTCCCCTTTCCACAAAGCTTTGTAATACTTCAGCAAAACCGAAAAGCCATCGTTGTGGTTTACTTCAGGTGCCAAATGATGCCCTTCAGGGTAATCGTTCCAGGTGATAACGTTCACAATTGGCACATCTGTTTCGATGGCAAACTCCAGTAATTTCCTGAAATTATACGATAAGTTTGTAATAATACCTTTGCGCTCAATCTTTGGAATGCCAACAGTAGCGGCATCAATGGCAAAGTCAAACATATCCCATGTTCCCCTCTTTAAAACCTTTGAGGTATAAAAATCGGAGAAGGTCGATCCGGTAAAGGCCCGGTTCCTCTCTTTACAAAACCTGGCGACCATTTTTCCAACATAGCTGTCGGTATAAGCGAGTGTCCACATCCAAACGGCGGGGAAATAATCGAGGAATTCGTTGGTCTCTTTTTCACTTATCTCATGGTTTATGGCAATCACACAAGCAAAGTTCTCATTTACCTTCTTGT
>Ga0209373_10000438_pt1 | contig 69365 bp, 69 predicted proteins | sample Higcelweek5metaG_FD_187173 | JGI IMG/M metagenome (GOLD analysis project Ga0209373, IMG submission 187173) | Freshwater pond sediment microbial communities from the University of Edinburgh, under environmental carbon perturbations - High... | ecosystem: Environmental > Aquatic > Freshwater >...
CTTTTGAATTTAGTTTTCCGTAACTTTCATTTCCATTTATATCTTTTCCTTTTTGTTCACATTTGAATGTTCGGTATTCATTTTCTACTAGTGTACAGCTTGCAGGAGTTTGACATCCAAACGAAGAATCTCTACACATTTCATATTCTTTAACACTGTCTTTAACCCACCTACAAATTGTTGTTTGACATGGGGCACCTGTTGATACATAATCACAAGCGGGTAAGACTTCAAATCCTCCAATACATTCACCTGTATACTGATCATAATCTCCCAAACACTTTCCTAATGTATAACCATAATAATTAGTTGTGTAACATGATTGTTTAAAATTATATGATTTTGGTGTACAAGGAGCTGCTGCTTTTTGATTATATAATGCACATCCACATTTTGATAAATTCGAATCATAATATTGAGTGCAATCTTTATTTCTTGGTACTCTACCTTCACTACAATACAATGTAGCATTATATTTATGCTTAATTGTATTTGAAGCTTCTGCTACATGTCCATTTCCAGCTCTCATTACACATTTTATATTATTTACACCAAATAATAATTTTGCCTTCGTTAATTCATTTACATTCTTATATACTGTTTCTCCTATATAACATGTTGTTGTTCCTTTTGATGCTCCATAATTAGTTGTTATATTAAAGAAACTTATTAATGTTTTATTTTGTAAATATGTTACATATGGAGGACTTACTTTTACTAAAGCTGGTTTTACACTATCTTTTTTAACTACTTGTGTACATGTTCCTTGATTTTTTAATCTATCTTCCACATTTAATTTTATATTTGTTGTTCCATTACTTTTAACTGTATATGTATAGATATCTGTTGTTCCTTTTTTAACTAATTTTGTTTTGATTCCATTTATATATAATAATGTTTTTGCTGAATTTAATCCTGCTCCTCCATCTACTACATTACCATTAATATCTACATATTTATCTTTTATAGTAAAATCTACTGTTACATTACTTGTATACCATTCATTTGTTGAAACTTGTTTTGTTCCTGTTAATGTAAATTCACAAGCTGGTGGAGTAGAATCTACGCTTTTTATTTCGTATTCGTTAACACTTGTTCCATCAACTGTAAAGTATTCTGTTTCATTACTTAATCTATCTCTTGTTTTTAATTTTAATTTAGAGTTTACTTTATATACTTGTTCAGTCTTTACCCATTTATCTAATATATTAAATTTAAATGGTCTAAATGCTAATCCTATTCCTGTATCTATTGCTACTGCTTTTACTGTTTTATGAGTAAACCACTCTGTTGTTCCATCATTATATTTTGTTTCTGCTGGGGTGATTGTTACCGTAGTTGTTGGTGCGGTTGTATCAATACCCGCTATACTTATTTTTGACGTAGTTAAAACTGTATTTTTATCATCTTGTTTATATACGTTTGCTATTACATCTTGGTTTTCTTTTATTTCTATTTTCTTAATATTTTCTTCAAAAATTGCATCATTATTTCCATAAATATAACCAAATGTATATCTATTGTTAGTATCTTCTGGATAAGTGATTGTTAAGATTTTTGCAGATGTATATGATCCAGAAGAAATAGCAAATGTTGGTTCTTCTATTTCTAAAGTTTTAACACTTTTTTCCTTTTCTACAACAACAGCTTCTTCTAAATCACTATATACTCTTAGTTTAAATAAATATTCAGTTCCCGGTTTTAAATTATTTATATTTAGTGTTTTTCCGTTATTTTTTTCATCTTCAGTAAATTCTTTTTTAATATAGTTTTCTTCTTTATCACATTCTTTGTAACAATAACTATATGCTTTAATTCCATTCTCAAAATCTTGAGCATGAAAATATATTTCGAAACTATCTATTGTTATATTCATAGCTCTTAAATAATCTATTACTAATCCTGATGAAGATGTTATAACACATTTTCCATCAATTGCCTTTGATACTGTTATTTCTTGTTTTGATCCATTTGCGCAATAATTTCCATCTGACAAGTTTTCTAACGTTATTACTCCTGCTGAATCTCTATATACCTTTCCTGATATATACTTATCTTTTTTTAAATCTATGTCTTCTACTCTTATTCCACCTTCTGGAAAATCATTATTATCTTCTACTCTTGTTACATATTCTTTAGCTGCATCTATTACATTTTTGGCTGCTACTTCATATGCTTTCATCCTTGTTTTATCTATAATTCCAACTATTACACTTATTGTTATTACTGCTATAATTCCTAATACTACGATTACTGCTAAAATTTCTATTAATGTAAAAGCTTTTTTATTCATAAATACACCTCATTATAATGATTATAACACAATGATTTCCAAAAAAAAAGAAGTTTACACTTCTTATACTCTTTCGATTTTCATAAAGTTAGTTGATCTATTATCAGTACAATTTGGAAATCCTCCTGTAATGATTAAAATATCATCTTTATTTATACCTATAAACTTATCTGCTTTTAACTTAGCATCTTCTACAATTATATCTGTTGAACAATATAATTCTGTAATTGAAGGATATACTCCCCAGTTAAGCGCTAAAGAACGAGCAGTTTCTTCAGTTGTACAAGTAGCTAAAACTAAACTTCTTGGTCTTAAATTACTTATAATACGAGCTGTTTTACCTGAAATAGTAGCAGCTACTATTAATTTTGCTTCTAATAAATTAGCAGATTCTACTACACTTGTTGCAATTGCTCCAACAAATGATTTATCAGCACATCCTAAATCAACTTTATAATCTAAATGTCTTTCTGCTGTTTCACATATTTCAGCCATGAATCCAACAGTTTCGGCTGGATAATGTCCAGTTGTTGTTTCTCCTGATAACATAACTGCATCTGTTCCATTAAACACTGCGTTTGAAATATCTGATACTTCAGCTCTTGTAGGTCTAATATTTTTTTTCATTGATTCTAACATTTCTGTAGCAACAATACATATTTTTCCTTTTTCACGACATTTTTCAATTATCATTTTTTGTAATATTGGTAATTCAGCCATTGGTACTTCAACACCTAGGTCTCCTCTAGCCACCATTACACCATCTGATAATTCAACTATTTCATCAATATTTTCTATTCCTGTAACACTTTCAACTTTAGAAATAATTTTTAACTCTTTGTTATGTGCATTTATTATTTCTTTAGCATCCATTATATCTTCTTTAGATGATATAAATGAAAGTGCGATAAAGTCTCCTTCATGTTCACAAGCGTAAATAATATCTTCTCTATCTTGTTCACTAATAAATGGAATATCTAATTTAACTCCTGGAACACTTAAGCTCTTTTTGTTACCTAGAACTCCACCACTAATTATTTTACAAGTTACACCATCTTCTTCTTTTGAAATTACTTCAATACTCATTAATCCATTTTCAAGTAAAATTACTGAACCGATTTTTAATGAATCTAAAGCTTTTGGATGATTAACTGTTATTTTTTCTTCAGTACCTAAAATATTTTCTTTAACTACTCTAATAGTTTTACCAGCTACTAAAGTTATTTCACTATTTTCTAGCATACCACTTCTAAATTCTGGTCCTTTTGTATCGTAAAGAATTGCGATATTTTTACCAGTTATTTTTCTTACTTCTTTAACTGTTGATACAACAGCTATTTTTTCTTCTTCTGTTGCATGTGAAAAATTAATTCTTGCAACGTTCATTCCGTTTTCAACCATTTTAGACATAACTTCTGTGTTACAACTTGCTGGTCCTATACTACATATTATTTTTGTTTTTTTCATTATTATACTCCTCACTAATCGAACATAAACAATTTTATCATATTATCGTTAAAAAACAAAGTATTTTCATAAAAATATCATTATTTTTTTGGTTCTATCTTTTCTATCCCACCCATATATTTTCTTAAAGAAACTGGAATGTTAATACTAAAATCTTCATTAACGTTATTTTCTATAAAAGCTATTAAACCTCTAGGGGTAGCTAAAACTGTATTATTTAAAGTACTTAAGTAATAATTTCCTTCATTTCCTTTAGCTCTTATACCTAATCTTCTTGCTTGAGCATCACCTAAAGTAGAACATGAACCAACCTCAAAATATTTTTTTTGTCTTGGACTCCATGCTTCTATATCACATGATTTTACTTTTAAATCAGCTAAATCTCCACTACAACATTCTAAAGTTCTAACTGGAACATCTAAGTTTCTAAAAAACTCTACTGTATATGTCCACATTTTGTTATACCAATCCATAGCTTCTTCTTCTTTACAAAGTACTATCATTTCTTGCTTTTCAAATTGATGTACTCTATATATTCCTCTTTCTTCTATACCATGAGCTCCTACTTCTTTTCTAAAACAAGGTGAATATGAAGTTAAACTTATTGGAAGTTCTGTTTCTTTAATTATTTGATCTTTAAATTTACCTATCATAGAGTGTTCACTAGTACCAATTAAATATAAATCTTCACCTTCTATTTTATACATCATTGCATCCATTTCATCAAATGACATAACTCCACTTACAACATCACTTCTTATCATAAAAGGAGGTATACAATAAGTAAATCCTTTATCAATCATGAAATCTCTAGCATATGATAACATTGCTGAATGAAGACGAGCTATATCACCCATTAGATAATAAAAACCATTACCACTCGTTCTACCAGCTGCATCTTTATCTAACCCACTTAATTTTTCTAATATATCAGCGTGATATGGTACTTCAAAATCAGGAACTACTGGTTCTCCAAATTTTTCTATTTCTACATTTTCACTATCATCTTTTCCAATAGGAACTGAATTATCTATAATATTTGGAATAGTCATCATCTTAGTTTTGATAATTTTTGATAATTCTTCTTCTTTTTTCTCTAATTCTATTAATTCATTAGAATAATTAGTTATTTCTTCTTTTATTTTGTTAGCTTCTTCTATTTTTTTATCTCTCATTAAAGAGCCAATTTCTGCACTTTTACTATTCTTTAAAGCTCTTAAATTATCTCCTTTAACTTTTGAATCTCTAAACTCTATATCTAAAGCTTCTATCTCATCAACTAATTCTAATTTGTGATTTTGAAATTTTTTCTTGATATTTTCTTTTACTAATTCTTTGTTTTCTCTTATTAATTTTATATCTATCATAATATCCTTCTTTCTATTTTAATAAAAAAAGACTAATTATAGGAGCACTTATGTGCGGTACCATCCTAATTAGTCTTAGTTTAGATAACGGGCGTTTTGCCCGGGAACTATTAATTCCTCTTAGAAGTAGATTCATATAAGTTTAATGTTAGTTCTCATCAACCACTAACTTTCTTAAATTAATTACTTATACTACTATTCTTCATCACTGATTTATATATCAATATTAGCACTTATAATTAAACAAGTCAATTTATATTTTATTTTTTATCAAAATATCCATTAAAAACATACTTAGTTTCATTAACAACTATAAATGCTTTATCATCTAGTTTTTTCATTAAATTTCTTAAACTACTATATTGTTTGTTAGTAATTTCTAAAAATAACATAAATTTGTTTTTATCATCTTTTCCTTTAACATCTATTACAGTTACACCAAAACCATTTTTTATTAATTCATCAATAATAGTTTTATCTTCGTTGCTTAAAATTATTTGGACAGATAAATTTCCTTGTAATAATCTTGAACAAAGAAGTGTTCCAATGTATGTTCCAAAGGCAAATCCTAAAGAATAAGCAAAAGCTATTAATAAACTACTCGTATCTGTATTAAGAGCTTCCTTAACTACCGTAAACCAGATAAAAACCTCTATAAAGCCAATAAAACTGGCTAATTTCTTTTTACCTTTAACAGTAATTATCGTTCTGAAAGTTCCTAAAGAAACATCAAAAATTCTAATAAAAAAGATTTTTAAACACAAAATTATAATAACCATATCCATATTATTTCACCCTTTTATTTTCTATAATATCTTATTCGCATATAAATATTATCATTTATAAAGTAACAAGTCAATTAATTTTTAATTATCCTAGTTTCTTAAATATATATTATATTTTTAATATAGTGAATTTTGTTGAATTTTATACTTTTTTTAGTTATAATTAACATAGGGTGATGATATGAAAAAGAAAAGAAAAGTCAAGAAAAATGTATATTATATATTAATAGCTGCTTTAGTTATTTTTATAGCTATATTTGGTTGTTTTAAATATTATAAATATGTCACTAGCAATGAATATAAATTAGGAAAAATTGGCTATAGTGAAGAAGAAGTAAGCACTCTTTTACACCTTGATCAAAATAAAATAGATAAACTACTAAAAATGAATTATGATAAAAATATTTCTAAATTTGTAAAACAAGATTATTTTATTTTTTCTAATCTTAATTCATACTTAAAATATTATAATAAAAATAAATCAGAAAAATTAAAAGAAGTAGTTAGTTTAATTAATACCAAATCTAATTATGAATGGTATGATAAAAAAACAATTAAAAAAACTGATACTAAAAAAGGGATTTTAATGTTAGTTAATAAATTTAACTATTTGGATAAAAATTACAAACCCACTAATATAGTAGAAATTAGTAATTACTATTCATATGCTAATAATAGTATAATCGAAGAAGTTTATCTAGCATATAAAGAAATGTGGAAAAAAGCTAAAGAAGATGATTTGACTTTAATAGTTACTTCTTCATATAGAAATTATGAGACTCAAGAATACTTATGGAATAAATATGCTGATAGCAAAAGTGAAGAATGGGCAGATAGTTTATCAGCGCGCGCAGGATATTCAGAACATCAATCTGGACTTGCTTTAGATATAGTTACCTATAATGTAGTTATGAATGATTTTGAAAAAACAGACGAATTTAAATGGTTACTAAAAAATGCTTATAAATATGGGTTTATACTTAGATATCCTAAAGATAAAAAAAATATTACTGGTTATGATTATGAATCTTGGCATTATCGTTATGTTGGTAAAGATGTGGCTAAAACTATTCATGAAAAAAATATTACTTTTGATGAATATTATGCTTATTATATAGAAAATGGTCAAAAATGAAAACAATAAGAAATTTAGTAATTTTATTATTAATTATTAGTTCTATAGAGTTAATATTTATTATAAACAAACCAGTTAATAAATTTAAAGAATTAGGTTATAATGAAGAAGAAATAAAAATTATAAACAAATTAAATAACAAAGATTTATTATTAAATTATAATTATGATGAAAATATCATTAAGATAATAAATAATCCTAATTTTAAAGAAAGTAATTTAGAAAAATACATTTTATTTAATAAATATAATTTTGGTATTGATGATAATATTTATGTAGTAAATAATAATTACTATGATTCTTCTATCAAATATACAAATGAAATAATAAACTTAATGAAAGAAAAATACTATATACATAATAATCTATTTAGATATTTAAATTATAATAAAGATAATTTATCAAATACGGAAATTATAAAGAATGTTAATTGTAATTTAGACTTTTCTTTTTATACAAAAACTATAGATTCTGATATTAGTAAAGGTTATTCTATATTAGTTAATAAATATTATAAATTAAGTAAAGATTATGTGCCAAATAATTTAGTTCAAATAGAATCTAAATATGGTGTTTCTTATCAACTTGAAAGTAAAGTATATGAACAGTTTAAATTAATGTATGATGATGCTTTTAAAGTTGGCCTTACTCTTTATATAAATTCTCCATATAGAAGTTATAGTACTCAAGAAGTTTTATACAATAATTACGTAAGAAGAGACGGGATTGTGAGTGCTGACAGTTATTCTGCTAGACCAGGACACTCTGAACATCAAACAGGACTTGCTTTCGACGTAACAAGCAAAACAACTAACTTCTCTACTTTTGCCTTTTCTAAAGAATATAATTGGTTACAAGAAAATGCTTATAAATATGGATTTATACTTAGATATCCTAAAGGTAAAGAATATATTACTGGTTATCAATATGAATCTTGGCATTATCGTTATGTTGGTTATGAAATAGCTCAAAAAATTAAAACGTTAGACTTAACTTTTGAAGAATATTATGCTTATTACCTGAAATAGATTTAATCTATTTCTTTTTTTCATATAATATTATGGTGATATAATGAAATTATTTAAACTTAACTTAATTTTTTTTATAATAATACTATTAATTTATATTAAATATTTAAATATAATCGAAAATAAATTTTATAATAATATTAGAAATGTTCATAATCCTTCTGATATTGATGTAATTATAAACAAGAATAATAAACTTAATAAAAAATATAAACCTAATGACTTAATTCTTCTAAATCATAAGTATTCTAACAAAAATAAATTTTTAAGAAAAGAAGCCTTAATAAATTTTGAAAAGTTAAGTGTAGATGCTAGTAAAAAAGGTTTTTCTATAATTGCTGTTTCAACTTATAGAAGTTATATATATCAAAACGAATTATATAATTATTACTATAAGTTTAAGGGAAAAAAATATGCTGATAAGTGTTGTGCTAGACCAGGACATTCTGAACATCAAACCGGTCTTGCTGTTGATGTTATGGGGTCAAATAATAATTACAACGAATTTGATACTTCAATCGAATTTAATTGGATGACTGAAAATTGTTATAAATATGGGTTTATTTTAAGATATCCAAAAGGAAAGGAAAAAATTACTGGTTTTAAGTATGAACCTTGGCATTATCGATATGTTGGAAAAAAACTAGCAAGTTACTTACATAAAAATAAAATAACTTTGGAAGAATATAAAAATTTTGAATAAAAAAAAACTCAAGAATTCTTGAGTTATTTTACACCTGCATCAGCTAAGAATGATTTAAATGAATCAATTTCAGCATATCCTACCCAACCATCTACATATTTACCATCTTTAAATACAAGAACCATTGGTGTATATCCAAAATTTTCTTTAACATAATTATCATAAGCAACTAATTTTGCTTGATCTTCAGTTGATACTTCTTCTAAATTAATATAAGTTGTAGTATAACCTAAATCTTTTTGAGCTTGTTTTAATACTGGTATGAATTTAACACAATATCCACAAGTTGCTCTACCAATATATATAACTTCTGTTTTACCTTGATTAACTTTGTCAATTGCTTCAGTTGTTGTCAAAGTTTTAAAAGCACTTACATCATATTCACCAGTAGGTTCTTCTGTTGTAGTTGTTTCAGTACTTTTAGTAGTACTTCCACCCTTTACAACGTTAACAATTATATTAATTGCTAATAGTGCTGAAATAACAACTAAACAAATAAATATTTTGTTTAATATATTATTATAATTACTTTCTACTTTTATAGTTGGGGCTTGAGTATTAGAAACTAATTCTTTTTTTGAAACTTTTTTTTCTATTTTTTTAGGTTCGACTGTTGTTTTTTTAGCAGTCACTTTTTTTGTTTTCTTTTCCATTGCTATACCTCCTTTATAATTTTATCAAAATATATTTATAATTACAACAAATTCACAATAATTTCATCTTTTAATGAAAGTCTTCTAGTTTAACGCTTACTAGTTTAGAAACTCCAGATTCTTGCATAGTTATACCATATAAAACATCAACATATTCCATTGTTCTTTTTTTGTGAGTTATTAAAATGAACTGAGTTTTTTCTTTTAACTTTGTTATATATTCTCCAAATCCATCAACATTTACTTCATCTAAAGCAGCTTCTACTTCATCTAAAACACAGAACGGAACTGGTCTTGCTTTTAAAATAGCAAATAATAAACTAATTGCTGTAAAGGTTTTTTCTCCACCTGATAATAAAGAAATTCCTTTTAAACTTTTCCCTGGTGGTGAAGCTATAATTTCAATCCCTGTTTCAAGTAAATTATCTGGTTCTGTTAATTTAAGTTCTGCATTTCCACCTTTAAATAATTCTTTAAAAGTTTCTGTAAATTTTTCATTGATCAATTTAAATGACTTATCAAATTCACTTATCATAACCAAGTCCATTTCAGATATGATTTCTAGTAAAGTATCTTCGGCTTTTGTTAAATCTTCTTTTTGTTTGATTAAAAATTCATATCTAACACTTACTCTGTCATATTCTTCTATAGCACCTATATTAACATTACCAAGTTCTTTGATTTCTCTTTTTAAATTATTAACTTTATTTCTAGCTATTTCTGAATCATCTTCTAGTTTATATAAAGTCACCGCTTTTTCATATGTAATACTGTATGTTTCATTAAGCTTATTTAATAAAGTGTCTAATTTAACATCCATTCTATTAACTAATATTTCTAATTCTTTTAATTCTTTGTTTTTAGAATTAAAGATACTATTCTCTTTTTTAAGAGAAAACTCAAATTCTTCTAATTCTTCTGTTAAAGAAGTTAATTTGTTGTGGTTTTTTGTTAATTCTAATTCAAGCTTATTTTTTTCTTCAATAGAATTATAATAATCCTTTAATATTTTTTCTTCTTCATTAGATAAATTATTATTAACAATTCCTTCTGTTCCTGTTATTTCTTTTTCAATATTAAAACTTTTTTCACTTAAATCTATAAGTGTTTTTTCTTTGTTACTTATAAATTCTTCAAAATTCATTTTATTTTTGTTTATCAAATAAAGTTTATCTTCTAAAGTTTTATAAGCATAATCATTTTCGTTTATTTTATTTTCAAGTTCTTTTATGTCTTCTACTGTTAAATTAAGTTCTTTTATATAATTTTCTAAATCATATTTTTCTGTTATAACATTTTTATTTTTAATAATTGTACCACCTGTTAGAGAACCTCCTACATGAAGTAAATTACCATCTAAGGTTACAATTTTTAGCTTATGATTTATTTTATTACTTATTACATTAGCGTTTTCTATATTATCAACTACAATAACATTGCCAAGTTGATTTTCAATTATTTCTTTATATAATTTATCATATTTCACTAAATTTGAAGCAATACCAACATAGCCTTTTAAAGAATTAATTTCATTTATAATTGTTTCATCTATTTTTTTTGATTTGATAATATTTAACGGGAAAAATGTTACTCTTCCGATATTGTTTTCTTTTAAATAACCAATTAAAGTAGAAGCTACTAATTCATTATCTACAACTAAGTTTGATGAAGCAAATCCAAGTGAAGTTGTTATAGCTATCGCATATTTTTCATCAACTTCTATTAAATTACCAATTGCATCATGTATTCCTTTTAATTTAGGATTAGCCAAAATATTTTTAACCCCATAAGGTAAGGTTGAATTATTTTCTATGGAGTCTTTTAAATATGTTATTTTATGTTCTAAATCTGTCTTTTTTAGAAATTTACTACTTAACTGATTTTCTAATTTATTTTTATTTTCTTTTGACTTAAACATATAATCTTCATATTTTTTATAATCCAAGATTATTAATTCTAATTCTTCTTTTTTTAATTTTATTTCATCTTTTATTAAGTTAATTTCAGAATTTAATTTTAATTCTTTTTCTTTAAGGTCTATTAAATTATTATGAAGTTTAGAATCAACTACATTATATTTTTGTCTTTCTAACAAAATGTTTTTAGCACTATTAATTCTTTCAATTTCTTTTACTTGTTCTAAATAGCGTTGATTTAAAACACTTATTTTTGAATTTATTTTGCTTATTTCTAATTTATATTCTTCTATTTTTGATTCATTAGTACTATTATTTGTACTTATAGAAATAATTTCATTATTAATTTCGTCTATCTTATTTTTATTGTTTTGATATTCAAAATTAATATTTGTTATTTCGGTTGTTATTAAAGCAACTTCAATACTTTCAAGTTCTTCATTTAGCTTATTATACTTTAAAGCTTTTTCTTTTTGTTCTTTAAGAGGATTTACTTGTACTTCAAGTTCACTAATTATGTCATTTACTCTACTCATATTATCATGAGTTTTTTCTAGTTTTCTTAAAGCATCTTCTTTTCGTTTCTTATATTTTAAAACTCCAGCTGCTTCTTCAAATATAACTCTTCTATCTACTGGTCTACTATTTATAATTTCGTCTACCTTACCTTGAGATATTATATTAAAAGATTCTTTGGCAATTCCTGTATCTAAAAGCAAATCTGTTATATCTTTTAATCTACATTTTTCATTATTAAGCGAGTATTCATTTGTTCCGTCTTTATAAACTCTTCTTTTTATTGAAACTTCATCAAAATCTATATTTAAATAATTATCACTATTATCAAATATTAATGTAACACTTGCTACATTAAGAGGATTTCTAGATTTAGAACCTGAAAATATGACATCTGTCATATTACCTTCTCCTCTTAAAGATTTAACTGATTGTTCACCAAGAACCCAACGAATAGCATCAACTACATTACTTTTTCCACTACCATTTGGACCTACTACTCCAGTTATTTTATTTGTTAAATCAATTGTTGTTTTATCAGCAAAAGATTTAAATCCCGAAGCTATTATTTTTTTTAAATACATTTCAAATCACCATACCTGTAAATATTTTGTTAAGTAATTTTATTATACTATATAAAGGTTTATAAAACAAGAAAACCCTAATAAAAAAAGAATTTATTTGTTATAAATTCTTAATTTGTTTTTGATCTGATTTAGTTAAAATTGTTAATTGTGATATTGCAATTTCGTTTAATTTTATAAGTCTTTCACTTTGTTTAATTCCATCACTAATCATAACTGAGTTTATACACTCTAAATTTGATAAACATATTAACTCATTTATACTTGCATAATCTCTCATATTTCCTTTGATTTTTTGATTATTTTTTTTCCATTCACTAGCAGTTAATCCAAATAAAGAAACATTTAATACATCTGCTTCACTTTGATATATTTTATTGATTTGGTATTTAGATAATTTTTGTGGAATTAAATTACTTTCAATAGCATTTGTATGAATTAAGTAATTTGTTTTTGACAATTGTCTTTTAAAATTCCATTCTATATTATTATTTTCTTGTTGCTTAAGTCTTTGAAATTCCTTAATTAAATAGATCTTAAATTTTGGAGAAATCCACATTGCAAATTCATAAGCTATATCAATATGAGCATATGATCCTCCATATCTTCCAGCAGCTGCATACAATCCTATCGAACAAGTTCTTTCAGACCATTCTTTAATACTTATTTTAAAATTATTAAGTCCTGAATTACTTTTAATTATGGCGAATTCGCCATAATTAAAATCAGGATTGTTCAAACTTTCCCATATTCCTAAAAACTCAAGAGTGTTTCTATTTCTTAGCCAATCTGATATAAAAAAATCTCCATCCTTTTGTTTTATCATATCTGTAATTGATAAATAATCATTATTATTAATTCTTTTAATATTTATTTCGTTTTCTAAAACAACTATTTTACTCATTATATACCTTCTTTCATTATATAACTAATTATAGCGAACGTTTGTTTGAATTGCAATACTTTATGCATAAAAAAACTAGCTTATATAATATATAACTAGTTTTTAATTCTATTATTCTAATCCAAACTTTTCTACATATTCTGAATATGTTAATTGTTTATCTCTAATTGTACCATCTGGTTTAACTTCAATTATTCTGTTACTAGTACTTTCAATAAGTTCTTGATCGAATGTTGAATAAATTAATACAGATTGATACTTTTGTAATCCTTCATTTAAAGCTGTAATACTTTCAATATCTAAATGGTTAGTTGGTTCATCAAATAAAAGCACATTATTTTTTTCAAGCATTATTTTTGAAAACATTACTCTTACCTTTTCACCACCAGATAAAACTGTTGCTTTTTTTAAAGATTCTTCTCCAGAGAATAACATTCTTCCTAAAAATCCTCTAACAAAACTTTCATCCTTATTTGTTGAATAATTTCTTAACCATTCTATTAAATTAATGTCATCTTCAAAATATTCATCATGATTTTTTTCAAAATAACCTAATTTTACTGTAGAACCATATCTTACACTACCTGTTTCAGGTTTTACTTTACCAGATATAATATTAAGTAAAGCTGTTTTACCTATTTCATTATTACCTATTAAAGCTATTTTATCATCTGGTCTAATATGTATATTTATATCTTTAAGTATTTCTTTTGAATCGATACTATAATTAATATTTTCTAAAGAAAGAACTTCTTTACCTAAAGCTTTTTCAATTTCAAAATTAATATAAGGATATCTTCTACTTGAAGGTTTAATATCATCTAACACTATTTTTTCTAATGATCTTTTTCTAGAAGTTGCTTGTTTTGATTTAGATGCATTAGCACTAAATCTTCTAATAAAGTCTTCTAATTCTTTCATTTTTTCTTCTTTTTTCTTATTTGAATCTTTCATTTGTCTTTGAATTAATTGACTTGATTGATACCAAAAATCATAATTACCAATAAACAAAGTTACTTTTTCAAAATCTATATCTACCATATGTGTACATACTTTGTTAAGAAAATGTCTATCATGTGATACAACTAAAACAGTGTTTTTAAAATTTATCAAAAACTCTTCTAGCCACATTTTACTTTTCGAATCAAGTCCATTTGTAGGTTCATCTAATAAAAGAACATCTGGATCTCCAAATAAAGCACGAGCCAATAATACTTTTACTTTATCACTATCTTTTAGTTCACCCATTTTTAAATCTAACTTATCATTAGTAATACCCAAACCTGAAAGTAAAAGAGCTGCATCACTTTCTGCTTGCCATCCATTTTTCATAGCAAATTCTTCTTCTAAATGAGCTGCTTTCATACCATCTTCAATAGTAAAATCAGGTTTAGCATACAATTCATCTTTTTCCTTCATTATTCTATATAAATCAGTATCTCCCATTATAACTGTTTCAATAACTGTATATTCATCAAATTCATTATGATTTTGATTTAAAACAGAAAGTCTTTCATTTTTACCTAAAGAAACATCTCCTTTAGTTGAATCTATTTCGCCAGATAAAATCTTTAAAAAAGTTGACTTACCTGCTCCATTAGCTCCTATAATCCCATAACAATTATCATCTTTAAATTCAATATTAACATCTTTAAAAAGAGTTCTTGTTGAAAATCTTAATTCTATATTTTGTGCTCTTAACATATTATCTCTCCTTAGCTCTTAATAGTTTATCATATTTTTATATTTTTTCAAAGAAAAACAGTTTATTTTATTAAATTAAATAGTTAAAAATATATAAAAAAAGAACATAGAATTGTTCTTTAATTATTAAAATAAACGATTACTTTTTTTTAACGATTACTGCACCTTTTTGATTTTCTAATAATTGTCTCATAAACTCATCAACAATCATCATTTGTTCTTCTTTATCATAAGTTAGTAGTTTAATAATTAAAAAAGAAGCTTCATATAATGAATTACAATTTATTAAATCATATTTGTTTCCTCTTTCGGCATTATATACTATCCAATTTTCAGCATCTTTTTCCAAACATACTGAGTATTCTTGATATCCATTTAATGAAAATCTTGTAAAAGGATATTTTTCAAGTAAAACTTTTTCTAAAGAATTCAGAATATTTTCTTCTGGATTTTGAAAATTATTTTCTTTTATAAATGTATTATATTTAACTAATGATCCATACTCAAAAGGATCTATACTGTCGATTCTTAATTTTTGAATATTACCTTTATTTTTATCAATATCTTGATCACAAAATTCAATTTTACCTTGTAAATATTTAAGTTGAGTTTTTAACAATTCTATAAATTCTTCATTATTCATAATTTTTTCTCCTTAATTGCGAGTATATTACCAAAACAATTGAGAAAAGTCAATACACTTATATATAATCATTTAAAATAAACTTAATTGATTTGTTTCATCCATATTATCAAGTATACCCATTAATCTCATCTTTTCAATTAAAGTTCCAGATACTTTGCATCTTCTTTGTAAATCTTCAATACTTAAAAATGGTCTAATTTTTCTTTCCGCAACAATATTTTTAGCAACCGTATCTCCAAGTCCATCAATAGAAGAAAATGGTGGATACATTGTTTTATCATCTTTAACTGACCATATATTAGCTTCACTATTATATAAATCAACATTCAAAAATGATATTCCTCTAGCTGTTGCTTCAAGCGCTAATTTTAAACTTTCAAGTTGACCTAATTCTTTATTAGTTGCATCATAACCTTTATTTACTATTTCAATTATTTTGTTTTTAACTGTATTATAACCGTTTATCATAGCTTCAACTTCAATATCAGTTGCTTTTGTACTAAACCAAGAAGCATAATACCAAACTGGATGATGAACTTTATAATAAGCAATTCTAAAAGCACTAATAACATAAGCAGCTGCATGAGCTTTCGGGAACATATATTTAATCTTCCCACAAGAATCAATAAACCAATCTTCTATTTTAGCTTCTTTCATGATTTCTTTATAACTATTCCACTCTTCAATTTCTTTACTAGCTTTACCTTTACGAACAAATTCCATTATTTTAAAAGCTTTTATAGGTTCTACACCGTGATACATTAGATAAACCATTATATCATCACGACAACCTATTACTTCTTTAAAAGGAACTATTTTATTTTTAATTAATTCTTGAGCATTACCTACCCAAACATCAGTACCATGAGATAAACCTGATAATTTAACAAGTTCAGCAAAAGTTGTTGGCTTAGTATCAACTAACATTTGAAGTGTGAAAGAAGTACCAAACTCTGGAATACCAAGAGTTCCTGTTTCACACATTATTTGTTCTTTAGTAACATTTAAAGCTTTTGGTGATAAAAAGATACTCATTGTTTCTTTATCATCTAAAGGTACTTTTGTTACATCTTGACCTGATAAATCTTGAATCATTCTTAACTGAGTTGGATCTGAATGACCTAATATATCAAGTTTCAAAACATCTTCATCAATAGCATGATAATCAAAATGAGTTGTTCTCCAAGCCGAAGAAGAATCATCAGCTGGAAACTGATAAGGTGTGAAATCATAAACATCCATGTAATCAGGAATAACAACTATTCCTCCTGGATGTTGACCGGTTGTTCTTTTAACACCTGTACAACCAAGGGCTCTTCTTTCAACCTCAGCAGTACGCATTATAATTCCTCTATCTTCGCAATAACCTTTAACATATCCAAATGCTGTTTTAGAAGCTACTGTTCCAATTGTACCAGCTCTATATACATTATCTACTCCAAATAAAACTTTAGTATATTCATGAGCATCGGCTTGATTTAAATCAGAAAAGTTAAGATCTATATCAGGAACTTTATCGGCATTAAATCCAAGGAAGGTTGCGAATGGCATATCTTGTCCTTCTTTTGACATATTAGTATTACATTTAGGACATTCTTTATTAGGTAAATCAAATCCACTTGAATAAATAGAACCTAACTGAACACCCTCTTCTTCAAATATACTATGTTTACAATTTGGACACACATAATGAGCAGGAAGAGGATTTACTTCTGTAATTCCCATCATAGTTGCCACAAAACTTGAACCAACTGATCCTCTTGATCCTACTAAGTATCCTTCACTATTTGATTTTTTAACCAATTTTTCTGCTATTAAATATATAACATCAAATCCTCCACCAATTATACCTTTTAATTCTTGTTCAATTCTTTCTTCAATTAAACTTGGTAAAGTTTCTCCATATATTTCTTTAGCTCTACTATAAACTATATCTTTTGTTATTTCAGCTGAATTTTCTATTTTTGGTGAAAAAGGAACTCCATTTGTTTCTATAATTACTTCTATTACTTCTACCATATCAGCTATTAAGTTAGTGTTTGTTACAACTAATTTATAAGCTTCTTCATCTGGTAAGAAATTAAAATCTGATAACATTTCTCTTGTCGTACGGAAGTGTTGAGAAGGAATACTTGTAATATTTTTTTTATTTAAAGGATGTCTTCCTCCACCTGGTACTTTTTGATTTGCAATTATTTCTCTATATATTTTATCATCTTTATTTATATGATGAACATCACCTGTAGCAACAATTATAATTCCTGCTTGTTCTGTAACTCTAATTATTTTTTTGACGTGTTCTGTAAGTTCATTAGGAGTTGCAAACATTCCTGTTTCTAGTAAATGTCCATAAACATCTAAGGGTTGAACTTCTACATAATCATAGAATGATATTATATTTGTTAGTTCCTCATCTGATTTAGTTGCCGCTTCTACAAATACTTCTGATTCATAGCACCCACTACCTATAAGTAATCCTTCTCTTAGTTCTTCTATTTTACTTCTAAGAATTCTAGGTGTTTTATATAAATAGGTTGTATTAGCAAAGCTTATTATTTTAAACAAATTTTTAAGTCCTTTTTTATTTAAAGCAATTATATTTGTATGATACATTCTACCATATTTATGAATTTCGTCTTTTGAAACTAACTTATCTAAATCGCTTATTAATTCGAAATTTTTAGCTACTAATTTTTTCATCATCTTATGGTATACAAAAGCGGTTGCTTCTGCATCATAATCAGCTCGATGGTGATTTTCTTCATCAAATTTAACATCATATCTTTTTACTAAAGCTGATAAACTATGTCTAGCAAAATTATTATCCAAAGTTCTTGATAGTTCTAGTGTATCAATAACGGTGTTTTTAAATTTTCCTAAATTATATTTTCTATAAGCCATTTCTATAAAGGAAACATCAAATTTGGCATTATGAGCTACCATTGGATAATCTTTAAACCAATCAATAAATTTTTCTACTGTTTCTTTTTCTTTAGGTTTACCTTTTAACATTTCATCTGTTATATTTGTTATTTCAGTTATTTTAGGATTTAGTTTACAACCTGGATCAATTAGTTCATCAAACCTATCTATTATCTCTCCGTTAGATATTAAAACTGCTCCTATTTCAATAATAGAATCTTTACCACCGGCATTAAAACCTGTTGTTTCTAAATCGAATACAACATAACTTGTTTCTAACAAAGGTAAATTAGTAGGTCTTGTTACTATTTTAATAGTATCATCGATCATATTTAATTCGGTACCATAAATTCCTTTGAAAGGTTTTTGATCTGGACCTAAATTTTTATTTAATTGTTTTACTGTTTTGTAAACATGCGGAAAAGCTTGGATACTATTGTGATCAGTTATTCCTATTCCAGCATGACCATATTTATAAGCTAATTTCGTTAAAGCAACTTCATCACATAAACCATCCATTTGACTCATCAAAGTGTGAGAATGAAGTTCTACTCTTCTAACTGGAGCATCATCTACTTGCTCTTCTATAACTCTAGAAGATTTATTTATATCTTTAATACTTAACGATATATCCGTATTATATCTATCTGGTTCTTTTACTTGTGCTTTAAATTTATAAAAATTACCTTCTTTTATTTTAGGAAATTTATCTTCTTTATTTAAGAACATAGTAGCATATATACTATCTGTGTAATCGGTAAGTTTTAAATTCAATATTTTAAATTCTCTATTATCTTTTGTTTTAAGTTCTTTAAACTCTGCACCAAATACTAAAGCTTCTACTACTACTGTTTTATTTACTTCGTTTAATTCATCTAATCTTGTAACTTGATCAGTTATTAATCTTCCTAAGATAACGTTTTCGTGTTCTTCATTAACTCTTGGTTTTCTTTCAAAAGTTTTTTTTACTGGTTCTTTTGGAACTTCAATTATAGCCTCTTTTACTTCTTTAATTTCTTCTTTTTTAAATTCATATTTAAAATCAAAAATAAATCCTGCTTTTTCCATCATTTCTTTAAGTAAGCTTTCATCTGTATCTTTTAACCTACTATCTTCATTATTAATTTCAACAACTAATTTTCGACTTTTATAAGTTATATCTTCATTATTTTTTAATTTTTCAATATCAAATTTCTCTACAAAATATTCTAAAAAATCATAAAATAATTTTGGATTTATATTTTTAACTTCTATTTTAGTACAAACTTTAATTTTAGGAAAAGTATTCTCTAATTCTTTTAATAACTCTTTATATACTTCAAGAGGTAAATTAGATTCTACTTCAATCAATATTAAACAACTATCTTTTGTATCATTTGTAATAATACCTTTTAAATTACCATTTAAAAAATAAGTATAATAATTTTTATCTAATGCAGTTTTTTTAAGTAATTTTTCAAGTTTATTTTCCATAATACCACCTTTATTTATTGTATCAAAAAAAAGGTTTTTAATAAACCTTTTTAGAACTTTTTTACACTATTTACTATCATTTATTTTGATTGCTTTTTCAAGACCCCACCAAGGTAATAAAGTGCATTTTTTTCTATTTGGTTGTTTATATATATCATCATATACAGTTGCTAATCCTAGGATATCTTCATCATATGATTCTTCATTTAACATTTTATTAAAATTTAAATAAATTTCTTTTGCTTCTTCTACTGTTTTGCCTATTATAGTATCAATCATTATTGAAGTCGAACTAGTACATATAGCACATGCTTCTCCATCAAATCTTGCATCTACTATAACACCATTATTAATCTTAACCATTAAATTAATTTCATCTATACATGATTCATTATTGGTATTAACTAATATATAACTATCATCTTCTATAAGACCTCTATTTATAGGATTTTGATAATTTTCTAAAATAATACTTCTTTTTAAATTTTGATCCATACTATCACCAAAATAATTATACCATAAAAAAGAGACTTATCTAGCCTCTACAATTAATTTAATAGCAGTTCTTTCTTCACCATCTATTTCTATATCAGTGAAGGCCGGGATACATACCAAATTTTTACCAGATGGAGCTACAAATCCTCTTGCGATTGCTATTGCTTTGATAGCTTGATTAAGTGCTCCAGCTCCTATTGCTTGTATTTCTGCATTACCCTTTTCTCTAAATACATTAGCTAAAGCTCCAGCTACTGAATTTGGATTTGATTTAGTCCCAACTTTAAGTGTTTCCATATTGATCATCCTTTCAATAAAATATATGTTCGATTATTAAAAAAAGAACTTTATAAATTATAAAATTCTTTAACTTTTAACATTTCTTTTATTATAAATAAGTGTTATTAAAAAGAAAATAGTTGCAAATATTAAAAGTATAAACATATTTAAAATAATTGAAGAAAGTGATTCTATATTAAATATTTCTACCCTTTTAATTAAATCATTATTATGAATATACCAATATGAAGGTAATATTTTTGAAGCATTAACTACACTACTTGGCATAAATGAACTTGGGATAAAACAACCACAAAGAAAGCTTGAACCCAAAGCTATTAGATTCATTAAACCATTAATAGCATCCTTGTTTTTTACAATACTTCCTATTAAGAAGCCCAAACCTAAAGCAGTAAATGTAAATATAAGTGAATTAAGTATTAGTAAAAGACCATTTTTAGTAAACATTATATCTCCTACTACAAAAAAGCTTAATATTACAATAAATAACCAAATCATTAAAGAAAAAACTAAGTTTCCTAAATATAATTCTTTTGTAAATGAACTTATTTTTTTACTACTTATCAAGTTTCTTTTTTTAATTTTAGGTTGATTAAATACATTCATTACTATGCCTATAATATAAATAGAGATTGCCAAAATGCTGTAATTAGCAAAGTTATAATAGTAACTAGCTTTATCTAATCTATTTATATCAACTTTATTATCTAACTTAATGTTTACTTCTTTATCAATAGAACTATTTATGGTTTTTAATATTTTTTCTTCATCTTTAATGTTATTGTTAGAAATATCAGCTATAAGAAAATATTTATTTAAAATCATTTTCATATAAGCAGCTCCATAATCTTTAGTTAAATTAATCTTTAAGTTTTTTTCTTCATTATTTAGATAATCTTCTGTATATCCTTCATATATATACATAACACCATTAACATCATTATAAAATAATGCATCGCTTAAAGCTTGTTCATTATTTTTGATTTTAATTATATTAGCGTGCTCTTCTATATAATTAGTTAAGTTTTCAACCACTTTACTATTTAAATCATTATTAATAATAGCTATATTTGGTTTTACAGCTTCAAATGATTTAGAACTTGTATTTGTGGAACCAAAAGCTGTAAATACAAATAAAATTCCAATATACATTATTAAAATAAATTTGTTTTGTTTTAATATTTTAAAATAATTTTTAAATACTGTCATATTTTTTCCTCCTCATAAGGAAATAAGATATTATGAATAAAATAAATGAAAAAATTAACAAACTTATTATATTTAAATAATATCTATCTAATTTGTCATAGTAATATAATGAATAAAATCCATCAGTTATCATATTAGCCGGATTTATTTTATTAATAATTGGGATATTTTTATCAACAAGGTATTTCATTGTTACTCCCATCATGCCTGATAAAAAGCAACCAAACATTGTTAGAGCTAAAACTATACCCACTCTTGAATTTTCATTTTTAAAAGCGATAGATCCTGTTAATAAACCTAGTGAATTACCCGCTAATGAACCTACAAATGAAAGCATTATAATTAAATTTAATCTGCTTCCATAGTCTATTTTAAGTATAATTCCTGTATAAATTAATAATAGAGTTATACCAACTAATTGAACAATAAAACTAGCAAGCAATCCTCCTAGAAGTAAACTTATTCTACTTGTTGGAGATAGAGTAATTCGTGCTCCTTTTTTATTTATATTAGCTAAATAATTACTAACTACTGTGCTTGTAATCATAGCTCCAAACAAACAAGACATTGCTATTAAAGTATAAAATTCTATAACAATTGAATTGGTTTTTTTTGAAAGATCATTTAAATAATTTTTATTTTCGTTTATTTGTTTTAAAACACTATTATGTATTTTATTTATATCAGGATAATTACCACTCAACATAGATGTTTCAATATTATCTTTTATTATAGATGATGTTAAATCTTGATATTCGTAAATTTGATCTACAACTGTTTTAATTATTGATTGGTTTATTCCATTATCTTTAACTATTATTTCGGTATTTTTATTTTTAATAATATAACCAGCTATTTTTTTACTTTTCAATTTTTCTTTGATTTGTTCTTCATTACCATATGTTATATCAAACATATATGATTTGCTTTTCTTATTGCTTAGTTCTTTTAAAGTGCTTGATAAAACAGCATCTTCTTTATAAGAATTATTGTCAACAATTCCTAAATTTATTATATCTAATTTTGATGAATTACCTAAATTTGAAAAAGCTAAATTAAACATTGTTCCTAATATTATTGGCCACATAATTGTCCAAAATATTAATGCTTTGTTTTTAAGTAATACTTTTAAGGAATATTTAAAATTATGAAAAAACATTAATCTCTAAGTTCCTTTCCGGTAAGTTCTAAGAAAACATCATTTAAAGTTGGTAATTCTGAATGGATTCTTTTATATTTTATTTTTTTACTTTTCATATAATCTATTAAATCAGATAGATTATTTATTCCTTTTCTATAAGATATAAGTATCTTTTTATCAGCCAAAACTATTTCATTTACATATTTCATATTAGATATTTCTTCTAAATGTTTATCACTTAAAGTTTCAGAAAGCTCAACGGTTATTTTTTCTTCAATATCAACTAATGATTTTAATTCTTCTTTTGTACCTTGGGCTATTACGGTTCCTTTATCGATAATTATAATTCTATTACATAGTTGTTCTACTTCTTCCATATAATGGGTTGTATAAACTATTGTCGCACCTTTTTCGTTTAGTTTTTTAATTCCTTCTAAAATATTATTTCTACTTTGAGGATCAACTGCTACTGTAGGCTCATCTAAAAAAATCAAGCTTGGTTTGTGTGATATACCACAAGCTATATTTAATCTTCTTAATAATCCTCCACTTAATTGACGAGGATAAAATTTTTTGAAATCTTTAAGACCTACTAATTCAATGGCTTCTTCTACATAGTTTTTTCTTGTTTTCTTATCATTAATATATAATCCACAAAAATAATCTATATTTTCTATAACTGTTAGCTCATCAAATACGGCAACATCTTGAAATATTACTCCTATTTTTCTTTTTATATCATAGCTTTCAGAAGTCATTTCTTCGCCAAAGACTTTTATTTTTCCTGAATCATATTTAAGAAGTGATAAGATACTATTTATTGTTGTTGTTTTACCGCTACCATTTGGGCCCAAAAGTCCTAATATTTCACCTTCATATAAATCAAAAGATAAATTATTTACTGCTTTTAAATCCCCATAGCTTTTTGTTAGTTTTTTAATTTCAATAATTTTTTTCATAAACTCTCCTTTATAACTTATTTTTTAGAATATATTACTTTATCAAACAATGGTTTTACTCCTGTAGAATCTTCATTTAAATGTATTTTTGATTGATATAAGTCATATCCAGGTAATTCATTACCTTCTATCATAAGCGGCCCTTTATCAGTTATAGCTATATCCCAACCAACATATCCAACTTCGGGTATAACTTTACAAGCTTCTTTAACCATCTTTTCTGCTTCTTTAAAGAAAGGAATAGAAAATCCGCATATCTCTGTTTTTGTCATAGGATGAATTTCATATACATTACCTGATTTATCAATTGCAGGTTTACTAATTATTCCTTTTTCATTTATAACACTAAACATTCCTCCACTATTATAATTATCTACTACATTATTATTATTACCTATTCTAATAACTCTAAATAATATTGTTGTTTTATTATTTATTGTAGCCGTAACAAATCTTAAAGTATTAACTGAGTAAGGGTAAAGTTTATTCATTTCTTTTGATTGAAGAACATATTCCTCTACTAGTGTTTGTTTATTTCTCATTAATTTCATATAAATATTTTTTATATTTGACTTATCATTTATTTCTATTTTTTTTATTCCTTTACCACATTGCATATCAATTGGTTTAACTAATATTACTTTATGTTTATTTGTAAATTTAACAAATTCTTCTAAGTTTGATTTTAAATATAGATAATCTCTTTTTAAAAATTTTTCAAATTTTTGATTAAATAAAACTTTATTGTTAAATGTTTCATAATAGTCACTATTATTCATTTTTTTTATATAAGAGTTATTAACGCCTCTTGTTACAAAAGTTTTTCTTTGATATCCTTTTAAATTTTCAAAATAAAAAATTTTATAATCCATATATCCTGATTGATATTTAATCGAACAAATAACTATATCTAAAAAAATAATTAACTTATTTTTTTTACTTCTATTATGAATTTCATTTATTGAATTAAACATGGATTTATAATCCATACCAAATAGTCTTTTGAAATAATATTTTATTCTACTCATTTTTATCACCATATTTATAGTATCATTATATAGAAAAAAAATAAAGAATTATTCTTTATTTTTAATATAATTATTCACATGAAGGATTTTCTATGATGTCTGTTATAACACAACCAGAATAAAGATTTGGATTATCTTCATATGTTTCAAAAGTTGCTGTTACTTTTCTATTTGGATTTATAATATTTCCATCAAGTGGATCTAACAAATTCCCTTCTGTATCATATTCAAAACTCGTATTATAAGAGTAACCAACAAGATCATTAACAGTATAACAAATTTGTTGTTTTGACTCAGCTCCATAAGAAGAAGCATAATTTCCAGCTACAGAACATATCATAGTTTTTGCATCTTCTGATAATTCATCAGGTCCAAGGTTATCAGGTGAATTTATCTTATAAACATAAGGGTTTGCTTCTGAACCATCTCCTGACACAAATGAAGCATCTTTTCTTATATAAAATTTATATAAACTTTTTATATCTTCAGAAACAGTATCACCATAGTATACATTTACATCATCTATCTGATAATTACCATTTACTTGATTTAAATAAGGAACATAATAAGACGATGTTCCACCTATTTCTAGATAAAAATTTAAGTCTAATTTAGGAGTTAATCCTGAAAGCCAAGAGTACTTATTATTGGCACATCCAGTAAAAACACTATAATTATCACTATTAGCGTTTGCTTTATCATAACTTTCCCTAAGATTAGTATCTAATGTACTCATACATGTTTCAAAAGTGGCTCTATCAGTATTAGACATTGTATAATATATATCCCTCAAATTAACTTTACTTTTCAAAGAATACTCTATATAACCTGGAGTTAAGTATGTTTTAGTTGATAAGTATGTGTTTTCAAGACCAATACCATTTTGACTTGGAAAATTTTCTAAACCTGCATTTGTTAGAATTCCATATTCACCATAATTAGCACGAGTAAAATTAAATGATGTTCCAACTAATATTATACCTTGATCATCATATCCTAAAATTCTATAAGTTTCAGTTCCCAATTTAATATAATTATTTAAGGCAGAACCACTATCAGCTTTAAAATACTTACCATTTTCAATGATACTATAATCATAATCATATTCAGAACTTATTGCTTTATTAAACATATTACTATTATATGTATTATCTGGAATATTAAGCTTAGCTAATAAAGTATTAGCTGAACCTCCACAAGTTCCTTCAACATAATCTGTAATTGTTATTTTACTTTCTTCATAACTTTTAGTAGCACACCATTTATCATTATGTACTGCTAAACTAACTTGACAACTATTATTAACTTGTACTGTACCTTCATCTGGAAGTTTACCCTTAATTGATAATTTAACCCCATTAGGTAAAGTTCCATTTGAAATTGCATATGAAGAAACTAATTCATTATTTTTTATTTTAGAATCAACACAATCATATTCTGCAGCCTGTACAATTCCATATGAGCTATTTTTAAAAGAACCTTTTTTAGCTGTTTCTATTACTCCTAATATTACTGGAGTTGCTATTAAAGCTATTATTGCTAGTATTACTATTACAGATAGTAATTCAATTAACGTAAAACCTTTTTTCATATTTTCCTCTTTTCTTTTAAAATTAAATATATAAACGTTATTAAACAAATAATTAAACCTATTTTAAATGGTTTATTATCATAGCTTAATTTAACTTCATTATAACCTTTTTCGACTTTAAATGCAATAAAATTATTATAGTTGATATATTTTTGTTTGCTATTATTTACTTTTAAAATAAAATTTTTATCATAAGGTATCGTATATAATATGTAACCATCTTTAGAACTAGTAAAGGTACTTTTTATTCCATTGCTTATTTCTTTAGTCTTTAATAAAACTTTATCATCAATATTATTAAATAATGAATCTATTTTTAAATAGATATTTTTATAATTTGAATAAGGTTTTATTTTATCTAGTTTAGTATAAAAAATACCCATTTTTTTATAGTTACTATTTTTATAAACTTTAAAATTTTTCACTTCATATAAATATTTGTATTTACTATTTAAAGAAGATGTAGAAGAACAGTTTATTACATATTTAACACTCAAATAATCAAATAATCTATCATAAAACATAGGTAAAGAGGTACTTTGTTTTCTTTTTATACCTAAAGAATTATAAAACTTAAATGATGATGGAGAAATAGTACTGTTAAAAGAATCAACAGAATTCATATCACTATATAAGTTTAAATTAGAGTTTTGACAAGAATAGTACTTTACTCTAAAAAACTCTTCATCATCTATTATTTTTTCATTTATTAAACTATTTAAATCTTTATTTTTATTACTATTAGTATTTTTATAGACGAAATTTGTTCCTTGAAATAAAGTCATTATTATTACTGGTATAAATAAGATTAATACTTTATTTGTTTTATAAAATTTTTTTAGAACAAATGGTATTAATAATAAACAAATTAAAGATAAAAATATTTTAAGTTTATAATCTTCTGTAAATATATGTTTGTTTGCAGAAATATATATTACAAAATAGGCAGTTAATAATATGTATATATATATAATTAAATTATAAAGTTTATTTTTTTGAAAATCTAATTTTAAATCTAAAACTTTAATACTTGATATTACTAAAAACAAAGAAACAATATAATACCATCTAGCATAATATTCGTTATTAAATAGTGAAAATGAGCTATTTAAAAAAGGGATGAACATAAATGTTAGAAGTGTTATTAAAATTGTTGAAATATAATCTTTTTTATTTTTAATAACATATATACAAGATAAAAATATCGAAAAAAACGGTAAATATAGTTCACAAGATTTAAAATTGGTTTCATTTATAATAGATGTTAAATAAGGACTATCTGTATAAAATAATAACGACTGAAATATTTTTATATAGTTTTGAATTGGATAAATAAAGATATTTTGAATACTATTTTCTAATCTTGGATTATTTAAAACAGAAATCACCGACGGAAGTAATACAGGTAAACTTAATAAAATAGATATGACAAATACATATATTAATTTTTTTATATTTTTTTTATTAAATATAAATCTTTTCTTAATAAAATTAATAGTTAAATATATTAATATAAATAATATCTGACCAAAAGCAAAAACATAATTAATTATAATAGATAAAGCAAGCATAAAAATAAATAGATTTTTTTTGTTTTTTAACATCAATAAATCAAGTGAGTAAAGAATAAGTGGAAAAACCATAACACTATCAATAAAATGGTAAAAGTAAATACTATTTATTTGAAATCCTGAAAAGGCATATAAAATAGATCCAAGTATAGCTAAATTTTTATTATTTACAAATTTTTCTAAATATATATAAGAAAATAAACCGGTAAGTGAAAACTTTAATATTAAAAGTATAACAATTAAACATGGATATAATTTCGCATTGAAAAGGATGCTTATTAAAAAAAACGGACTTCCTAAATTATAAAAGCTATATCCTTCTATTATAGAAGAACCTAAATCATTATTAAAAGTATACATATTATTACCTTTATCTAACTCATTATTAACATTTATATTAAAAGGTATTTGTTGGTCTTGAAAATCACCAACTATCTTTAAAATTCCATTATCAATAAATAAAGGTTTAAAAAATATTATTATTGATATAAATAAACATAGTAAAAATGTTTTTAAACAGTTTTTTTTCATATTAATTCTCCTGATATAATAATACATTAATATAAAAAAAAAAGAAAGATTCTTTTTTTCAATGTTTTTTACAAGTTAATTTTTCCATTTATTATTTCACTTAAATATCTATAATACAAACTAAATAATTTAGCCTTTTTAACATCTTTTTCTACTGTTAAATCAACTTCTTCTATTATTTTATTATTTTCTTTAATCTTTAATTTTCCAATTATCTCTCCTACTTTGATTGGTGCTTTAACACTTTTAAGTTCTAAATCATAAGTTATTTTTCCTAAGCTTTCTGTCTTATATTTAACTATTTTAACATCCTTAATAGGTACTACTCCAACATATTTTTCTTCCATTTTATCAATATTAATTTTACTTATTATTTTCTCTTTTTTTGCAACTAATATAACTTTTATTTTAGCAAAACCATAATCTAAAAGCGAAGTTGTTTCAGAGTTCCTCGTACTACTCGTTTCTTCATTCATAACTACTGATATTAATCTAACATTATTTTTAGAAGCGGTTGCTGTTAAACAATAGCCTGCTTCTTCTGTAAATCCTGTTTTTAATCCATCTGCACCTTCATAAAATCTTACCAACTTATTTGTATTAACTAACCAAAATTCTTTTGTTGTTTTTTTTCTAAGGTAATCTTCATATATACTAGTATATTTTAATACTTTTTCGTGTTTTACAAGTTCTTTAGCTATAATACTCATATCATAAGCACTTGAATAATGATTTGCTTCATCTAATCCATGAGGATTCTTAAAATTAGTATCTTTAAGACCTAATTCTTTTGCTCTTGTATTCATCATTTTTACAAACTCCTCTGTACTACCTGCAATTGTCTCTGCTAAGGCAACAACAGCATCATTACCACTAGCAACTGCAACTCCTTTAAATAAATCTGAAACACTCATTTTTTCGCCATATTCTAAAAGTATTTGGGATCCTCCCATATTAGATGCATTTTCACTTATAGTTATCATGTCATTCCAATTTATAACTTTCTTTTCAATCGACTCTATTATTATTAACATTGACATTATTTTTGTCATAGACGCTGGAGCTAATTTTTCGTGGCTGTTTTTTTCAAATAATATTTTACCTGTTGATGATTCTATCAATATAGCACTTTTTGCTTTAGGAGCTAACGTTAAATCTGATTTGTTTTCTTCTATTTTATTAACTTCTTTAGGCTCACTTATATCACTTGATTTAACAAGTGGAATAAATAAAAATGTACAAAGCAATATCATAAACATTTTTTTCATATAACACCTCTTTTTAAATATATATGAAATTTGTAAAAAAAAAAGAATATAAATATATTCTTGAAGTCCGTGAATTAATGGATATTGATTTTTCCTAAATTAAATTCCAACTGGTACAATAATTTCACTAATTACTTTAATAGCACTTATAGTATCTTTAAATGATATATCTTTTGCATAATCATAGTTACCTTTATAAATGTTCCAAAGTTCTTTTAATCTTGAATCATCACTTATTAATTCTATATATTTACTAGCATTATCTATATAATCTAGTGTTTCACGTACTCTAGATGTATTAAATATTGCTTTTCTTAAAGTATCTTTATTAATATCATTCCATTTTAAATTAACAAACATATATAAATCATAGTAATCTTTCATTCTAGTATTATCAATGTTTCTACTAATTATTGTTTCAAACTTTTCTGCAATAATTGTTTCATAATTATAAGCAATAATATTAATAATTTCATTGTCAAATAAAGTATTGTATTCTAGTTCTAATTCCTTATAAGTTATAACATCGCCCGTAGTTATATCAATCATTAAATTAGTCTTCAAACCATCAAATTCTGCTTTTAAATTAACATTAAAACCAGAGTATAAATTTTCTTCTCTGATATCTTTAATATTTTCTAACTCAAATTTAACATTATCTTCTAAATCAATACTAATAATCTCATTAATAACTTTATCAATAGTTTCTCTATCTAATATTAATCCTTTTATAGTAGCATCCAAATCCATGGTACTTCTTAAATTAACTCCAAAGATAGATGATAATAAAAATCCACCTTTAATTATAAATATATCTTTATACTTAGACTTTGAAATTCTTTTTAATACAGCTTCAAACATAAAGTTTTGAATTAAATATTTGTTAGGTATATTAGTTTTACTAGATAAGTTAGATATCTTTGCTTTTAAACCGTCTCTATTCCTAATCATTGCAACACCTCAAAAGTATCTCTTACTTTATTATAAATATTCATCTTTTTAGCATATTCATATAGTTTTAAAGTGTTTTTCTTTTTACTATAAAAATATTCTCTAATAGCTTTATTAAAAATTTCAGCATCTATCTTTTTTTTGTTTTTAATAATATCGCAAATAGTTTTATCTAAATCGTAAACTCTAACAATATTACCAGTATTCAATTTATAATTATTAACACCTAAATCTAATAATTCTCTCTTTGTATAAAATAAATTAACCTTATTTCCTTTTTGAAGTGATCCGTTATATCCATTATTAATTGTAATATCATATCTAATTGGAATTCTATTTGAAAATCCATATAAATAAAGTGCTGTAGTATTTGAATAAATTGCATTTTTACTTTTACTTTGTAAAATAACAAAGTCATCTACTAATACATTTTTTTTAGTATAAACTCCACGACCTACTCTTTCTATTTTTTTTTCTTTAATAAGTTTAGTAAGATAAGATCTTGGTATATTATTATTAACAACTTCTCTTGTATTTAAATATCCATTTTTAAATAAATTTAAAATTTTACTTTCATATTCCATATTAATTTTCCTTTCACGATTAAATTATATCACATTTAATCGTATTTGAAAACAAATATTTTAAATTTAAGACAATAAAAAAGAATATAAATATATTCTTAAAACTATTTTACATATATTCTAGATAAATTAATCTTTTGGTTTAAAGAAAAGCGCTAAAAAGAAAGAAATAACTATTGATGATATTATCCCAGATGAAGTTAAATCAAACATCCCCATAGCCAGTCCAATTATACCAAATTCATTTGCTTTTTCTAAAGCTCCATGAATAAGTAAATGACCAAAACTTGTTATCGGAACTAAAGCTCCACCACCTGCATATAAAACAAATTTATCATATAAACTAAATATATCTAAAAAAGCTCCTAAAACAACAAATATAGTAGTAACATGTCCTGCAGTAAGTTTAGTATTATCTAGTATTACTTGACCAATTAAACAAACAGTTCCTGAAAACAAAAAAGCATTTATATATATCATTCTATCACCTCTAAACTAATTGCATGAGCAATAGAAGGAATAGTCATTTTTTCATTTATAGTAGAAGTAGACATAAGTGCTCCCGTAGCTACTAATAAAACTTTTTTTAACTCCTTATTTTTCATTTTATTTAAAATATAACTATAAGTCACTAAAGGTAAACAAGCAGGCCCACTTCCACCAGAATAAACATCTTGCTTATTAATATCATATATCATACAAGCTGAATCATCATAATTTTTAAGATCTATGTTATATTCTAAGTTAATATATTCTTTTAATATTTGTTTACCATAAAATCCCAAATCTCCACTTAGTATTAAATCATAATAAGAAGCATCTCTCTTTGTGTCAACCAAATGACTATTAATTGTATATGCACATGCTGGAGCCATAGCTGCCCCCATATTATATGCATCTTTAACCCCTAAATCAAGTACAATACCAACTGTTGAACTTTCTATCCTAACTCCTTTTTTTTCACTACTTATATATGCAGAACAACCTCCTGTTGTAGTAAATGAAGCTGTTTTTGGTTTTGGTCCTCCATATTCAACAGGATATCTAAACTGTTTTTCAGCTGCATTATTATGAGAAGAAACTGAGCATACAAAATTTTTTATTTGTTTTGCTTCTACCATGTTAGCCCCTATTATCATTCCTTCAACACTAGAAGAGCAAGCACTATAAATTCCTAGGTATGGGATTTTTAATTTTTCAGCTGCATAATTAGATGAAACTATTTGATTTAATAAGTCTCCTGAAATATGCAAATCTATGTCTCCGTTTTTTTTATTTATTTTTTTAAGTAAAATATTAACTGAATCTTCTATAAGTTTGCTTTCAGCCTCTTCCCAAGTTTTCATTCCGAAATAGAAATCATCATAACTCTTATCAAATAAATTTGATAGTGGTCCTTTTTTTTCAACCGGGCCTGTCACTGTTGATACTTCATTTATATAACTATTTTTATAATAAAATGTCATAGCGTTCCTCCAAAAAAAATCAATCTTATAAGTCCAAAAACATAAGCACTAACTACACCAAATACAATAACTGAACCTGCTAATTTAAACATATTAGCTCCTAACCCAGTTATTAAACCTTCTTTTTTATATTCAAGAGCTGAACTCATCATAGCATGAGCAAAACCTGTTATTGGAACTATTAATCCTGCTTTAGCAACTTTAACAAACTTATCGAAGAAACCAAAACATGTTAATAATGAACCAATAAATATTAAAGTTATTATCATAAATGTTCCCGCTTCTTTTGTTGGAATATCTAAATAATATGAATAAATTTCTAATAGAAATTCTCCAACAATTCCCATTATTCCCCCAACTATAAATGCTATAATACCATTATATAAACGATCTTCTTTTGGTTTGTATTTTTTTATTAATTTTTTATATCTCTCTTTTTCCATAAGTCCTCCTATGGATATTATGAAAATATTATATGTTTTTATACAAAAAAATTAAGAAATATTCATCTTAATTTTTTGTTTTATTTTATTTAATTTTCTTGAAACTTGAACTTGATTAATTCCTAAATTATTAGCCATGTCTGCTTGTCTATAATTATTTATACTACCATCTAATAAGTATCTTTCTTCTTTTGTTAAATTGCTTAGTTCTTCTTTAAGCGCTAATAATGTGTTTAAATCTGTACTATCACTTGCTATCATATCTTGAATAGTTATAATTTTTCCATCACTATTTATTGGTTCATCAATACTTGATATTACATTTTTAAATTTTAAGCTTTCAATTATTTCATATTCTGGAATATCTAATTCCTCTGAAATTTCCTTTATGGTTGGATATCTCATTAATTTTTGAACTAAAATAATCTTTGCTTTTTCTATTTTTAAATTCAATTTTGTTATATTTTGACTTACTTTTATCTGTTTATCTTCCCTAATTAATTTATACATTTCCCCTAATATGTATGAAAATGAGTAAGTAGTAAACTTCGCTCCTATACTAGGATTAAATCTTTTATGAGCAATTATTAATCCTATACAGCCTACTTGAAATAAATCTTCCTTATTTTTATAATAACTAAAATACTTATTTATTAATTTGTTTATATAATCACTATACTCCAAAACTATTTCGTTCGTCATATTATCTCCTATACTTTTATTAACTCAAAAGATTCTAATTCACTATCTATTTCTTTAATATAATTTAAAACTCTATTTTTTTTAAGCTTTTTTTTCATATCACTAGTAATACCACACAAAAATAAAATTCCTTTGTTTTTTTTACATAATTCATATATATAAAAAATGAAATTAATTCCTTTAAAATCTATTTGTCTTAAATTCTCTATATTAAATACTATGTTTTGCATTTTATCATCATTTATTATTTTTATTATTTTTTCATTTAATTCTCTAATTGTATCTTTTGATAAAATACCATCTAATCTAACAAACAGAACCCCCTTTCTATACTCTAACATGGTTTCTAACATTTATTCACCTTCCTAATATAATTTAGCACTTTTTAAAGTTAATTTATACTAAATCGACAAAAGTAGAATTTTTTTTGAACTTATTTTTTCTACTTTCATTTATAATATTATTATTCGACAAATAAATTGTTTTTCCTTTTAAAAAAACAAATCAATCAAGATTTGTTTGGTTTTATTTAAAAAATGGATTAGTATCTTTTTCAATTCCTAAATTAGTAGAATCTCCATGTCCTGGATAAACTTTGATACGATCACTATAATTTTTAATTTTATTTATGCTGTTTTTCATTTCTAAATTACTACCGGTCGGTAAATCTGTTCTCCCAATTGAACCTTTGAATATAAAATCTCCAGAGAATATAAAATTATATTCAAAGAAATAAAATGTACATGAGTCTATTGTATGACCAGGTGTATAAATAACTTCAAATTTAAAACCCTCGATATCATATTCTTTTTCTTGCTTATTTCTTCTATCACATACAGGAACATTATATTCATTTACAAATTTTTCAAGGGCTCCTATATGATCAGGATGTCTGTGAGTTATTAAAATACCTATTAATTTATTATCTCCTATTTGAGACTGTATTGAGTAAAATTGATCTCCTGGATCTATTATTAAACAATTTGAATCTTTGATTAAAATATAACAATTTGTTTGAAGATTACCTACCTTTATTATTCTTACTTGCATATTCATTTCCTTTCTAATATTGCTTTTACTGGACCATATGTCTTACGATAACCATCTATTAGTCCATATTTATTTATTGCTTCTAAATGTTTTTTTGTTGGGTAACCCTTGTGACTTTTAAAACCATATTCTGAATTTTTTAAATCTAGTTCATACATCATTTTGTCACGAGTAACCTTGGCAATTACACTAGCTGCTGCGATTGATATACTTTTGGCATCTCCTTTTATTATTGATGTTGTATCAATATCAATTTCAATAGGCATAGCATCTATTAAAACATGTTCTACATTTAAATTTCTTCTTACTTCTTCTATAGCTTTTAACATAGCCAGTTTAGAAGCTTGATAAATATTAATTTCATCTATTTTTTCAGGACCTACTATACCTATTCCATAAGATAATGAATTATTTTTTATATATTCATAAAACTCATCTCTTTTTTTTTCACTTAATTTTTTGGAATCTGTTAATCCTTTTAACTCAAATCCTATTGGAAGCACGACACAAGCAGCAACTACTGGACCTATAAGAGGTCCTCTACCTACTTCATCAACACCAGCAATATATTTTAAACCTTTTTTATAAAGTTCATTTTCATATTCATATAAATCTATCATATATCATAACCTCAATTTATATTATATCACGATTTTTTTTTATTAGCATATAATTATTTTAGATAGGAGTGTATGTGTATGAAAAAAGACAGGAACTGTGGAGCACCTTACCCAATTTATCCTGCTTATCAACCAGGTGGATATGGCCCTAATATGATGCCCAACATGGGACCTAGTATGATGCCCAACATGGGCCCTAATATGATGTCCAACATGGGTCCTAATATGATGTCCAACATGAATCAAAACTATGAAACAAATAATGTTGAACAACAAATAAATAGTTTAGAACAAAGAGTAACTACCTTAGAAAAGAAAGTTTCTACTTTGGAAAATTTATATAATAATAATTCATATTCAAACAATTATAATAGTTCAAATTATCAAATGTTATAAAAAATATCTTCAAGTTAATCTTGAAGATATTTTTCTATATTATCTTTTTCTATTCCAGTGATACTTGATAATTTATCTAAACCATCTTCGTTAACAATTGAAGTTACAATTGATTTTAAATTTGATATTACATTGTTTTGATTTAGTATTTTTTTTCTTAAGTTTATTATTTCATTTTGAGATTTAGTAATAGATGCATCTAAATCTTTACATTTTAAGTCATAAATGTTTTTTAATTCTTCTAATTCTCTCTCTTGATTTTGATATTTAATCTCTTTTAATTCATTTCCTCTAATAATCTTTTCATAATTGTTCATTTGAAAAGAATAATTATCTATATTTTTATTTACTTCATCAATTATAGTTTTTCTTTCATTTGACTCTTCTTTCATTTGTTTTTCTATTTCAAAGAGTGATTGTTTAATAACATTTTTTTCTTTTTCATTTAACGAATGTTTATCCATCACTTAATCATCTCCTATCTTTATAGATACATTATATCACAAAAATAATTTTATATACAATAAAAAAAGACTTATATAATAAGTCTAAAATTTAACATTTGGTACTTGTTTGTCTTGTTCATTAGCTTCAAATAATTTTGCCATTTCAAACTTAAACATATTAGCAACAAAATTTGATGGAAACATTTCAACTTTATCATTATATCTGTTAACAGCATCGTTATAAAATTGTCTAGCATAACGAATTTTGTCTTCTGATTCTGATAATTTATTTTGTAAATCCAAGAAACTTGTGTTTGCTTTTAAATCTGGATATGCTTCTGAAAGAGCAAACAACTTATTTAAAGCGCCAGTTATTTCTCCACTAGCTGCCATTTGTTCTTCTGGTGTTGATGCTGTTACATATTTGTTTCTAGCTGCAATAACACCTTCCAAAGTTTCTTTTTCATGTCCTGCGTATCCTTTAACTGTTTCAACTAAGTTAGGAATTAAGTCTGCTCTGTTTTTTAAAACAACATCAATTTGAGCCCATTGATTTCTAACTTTATTTCTTAGTCTTACTAAAACATTATAAGTATTAACAATATACATTATAATTAATAAAACTAATACTATAATAATAATAAGTGCTATATTCATATAAGTTCCTCCTATCTATATATAATTATACAGTTTTTAATTTTAAAAATAAACACATTTTGAATATTTTTTTATCATTTAATACATAATAAAATAGAAAGGACAGATATTATGGACAATGATATTAGAAAATATATTAAAAAAAATTTAGAAACATGTGAATTAAAAGATATTAATGATACGATAGTTTCTTCTGTTGAATCTAAAGACGAAGTTGTTTTACCAGGACTTGGAGTCTTATTTGAGTTGCTTTGGAATTTATCTAATGAAAAAGAAAAAAAAAATATCGTTTCTTTAATAAATATAGCCATAAAAAAAACCTAAATTTTAGGTTTTTATTTTATTCTTATGTAATTTTTTGATATTTCTTCTAAGGATTTACCAATATCTTTTTTTGAAACATATTCATTTTCTTTCAATTGATAATTCTTTACTTCTTCCATTTCAGCTACTCTTTTTGATATCAAATTTACAAGCAAGTATTTTGATCCTACAGTGCTTAGTAACTTGTCTATAGATGGATATATCATGCTACCACTCTCCCTCTATATATGATATTATATTATATTTGAACTATGTACAAGCTATTCGGCTGTTTTTGACAAAAGTTTACACGAAAAATTATTCAATTATATCTAAAATTAATTTTTGTTTTTCTTCTAAAATATCAGATATAACAAAACAATCAAGCACTTCACTTATTTTAACATCTTTTTTGTTTAAATAAATTTTAAGTATTTCTTCATTTTCAAATACTAAGTCTCCTGTTTTCTTATTTAAAACTATACCAACTCCATAATCAATAGTATCCTCTTTGTTTTGTCGTCCACCACCGATATTTTTAACTATTTCTCCTAATTTAAAAGTATCTATATAATTTATAAAACCTTCTTTATTACTTTTAATTGAAAATATTCTGTTTGATATTTCTATTTTATTTAAATCTCCTGATTGAGCATTTACAAATTCTTCAAATTTTAAATATGCCTTATTATTTGTCAAATTTTCTTTTATTTCTTGTTCTGCTTCTTTTATGTCCACTTTTTTAGCTAAAGAAACCATTAAAGTACCTAATTTAATAACTAGTTTTTCTAAGTCTTTTGGTCCATTACCTTTTAAACAATTTATACTTTCAATTACTTCTAATCCATTACCAATATTATTACCTAGTGGATAATCCATATTTGTTAAAACACAAACAACTTTACGTTCATATTTTTTTCCTATATGAATCATATATTCTGACAATTTTTTAGCATCGCTGATATTTTTAATTAAAGCTCCATTGCCAACTTTTACGTCAATAACAATATATTTAGCCCCACTGGCTATTTTTTTGCTCATAATACTTGAAGCTATTAAAGGAATTGACTCGGTTGTTCCTGTAACATCTCTAAGGGCATATAGTTTTTTATCTGCAGGTGCTATATTACCGGTTTGACTTATAACTGAAACTCCTATTTTATTAACTTGACTTATAAATTCTTGTTTTGTTAATTCTACTTTAAAACCATCTATTGATTCTAACTTATCAATAGTTCCTCCGGTATGTCCTAATCCTCTTCCACTCATTTTAGCAACATGAACACCTGTTGAAGCTACTAAAGGAGCTAGAATCAAAGTTGTTTTATCTCCAACTCCACCTGTTGAATGTTTATCAACTAAATCTCCTAATTCCAAGTCAATTAAGTCACCACTTTTAATCATAATATCTGTTAAAAACGAAGTTTCTTCTAAAGTCATACCATTTATAACAATAGCCATTAATAAAGAAGAAATTTGATAATCTTTTATTTCGTTTTTCATAAAACCATTTATGACAAAATCCAGATCTTCATAAGTTAATTCTTGTTTATTTTTTTTCTTTGTAATTATATCTATAATATTCATACTATCACCTATAAAAATTATATCATAATAAAAAAAATACTAATAACAAATTAGTATCTCTTTACACTTTATTTCCATGTATTTATAATATCACAATTACTACTTGTTGGTTCAGGGTTAGGAATATCCATTTTAATGATAAGTGGTATCTTAAAAGCTTTCCCGAAAGCTACACAAGAACCTGGTTGCAAAGTTTTTTGCATTTCTACTATTTCTGAACTTATATTTGGAAGCATTTTTCTAATATACTCTAAATCTCTAGGATGATTCATTTTAAATATTAAAAAATTACTACATTGTGAAATAACTGTTTCTGATATCTCTACTGGACGTTGAGAAATCAAATTAAATATTAAACCATATTTTCTTCCTTCTTTGGCTACTCTTTCAAATATGTTATAACCTATTAAAAAGTTATCTGTATCATTTTGAACATATCTATGTGCTTCTTCTAAAAAAATATGGAAAGGTATAGAAGCTCTCGATTTTAATCTTTTCGTAAAATCAAATAATAATCTTGTATATATTTTAGTTATTACTTTAGCTAAAGAGTCATCAATATCTTCTAAATTAAAATTTATTATTTGTGCTTTTCCATTTTGACAAGCTACTAAACTAGATATATATGAGTTTACATCAATATATTTAGGATATTTAAAATAAGTCGCACTTTGAGAAATAGATAAAGAATGTAACCTTACTTTTAAAGTTATAGCTTCACTAAATGATTTTTCATTTCGAAGTAGTCCTTCTGATATTAAAGTAAAAGAAAGAGCTTTTTCTAAATCATCTAGTGTATAATAGTTAGCTTTAGATGGTTCATATTTATCTAATTCTTCATTTATAAATGAAGATATATATTGAGTTACTAAAATACTTTCTGTAAATTGACCTTCTTTATCAATTATAAAACATTCTCTAAATTTACGAGTATATCCTACTCCTTGTACTATACTTTCTGTATTAAATTCATTTGTTGAGCAACTTGCTAAAATAGAAAATACATCATTTCTTTTACTTGGAGAAGTTTGATTGGTATATAAAATTGTCATTATAGCTTTAGCGATTATATGATTTTTATATCTTAGAGCTTGTTCACTTGATTCAGAGAAGATACTAACTAATTTAAGCATTCTTTCTATAATTGGAAGTTGTGAGTGAGTTGTAGCTCCAAGTAATAAAGCATAATCATCAACATTCATAAGCCATGGTGGTATTCTTAACATTTCACCCTCTATATCATTTAAATTGGTTGTATAGTATTTAAAATTATAGGCAGGATTTATTTTATTTATACTCTTAAATGAATTATGATATTCTCCATAAGCATCAAATATGAAAAAATTTGATTTATAAGCGCTAGTTGATGAAAATATATTTTGAATTAATCTAGCAACTCCATAAGATTTACCACTACCTGTATTTCCAAATATAGCAAAATGATTACTAAATAAGTCATTTATATTTACTCTTATATCTAGATCATATAATGGTGATTTACCTAAATATGCAGATGTTTCTATTTTATCTCCAATAACTAAGTTTAATTCTTCATTAGTTATTATTCTGATTTTTGATTCTAAGCTTGGTTTTTTTATTACTCCACCTACAAAACCATTTAAGGTAAATTCACCTAAAAAATTAACCTTTACAAGATTGTCACTTATATCTTCAACTTCAGCTAGTATTTTTCTACTATCATCATATAAGATTAAATGCATATTCATAAGATTTGTATTAACATTACCTGTTAGTTTAATATGTGCATTACTATTACTTATATATACTATTCTTTCAAACATTATTTCACCCTTTTATTCTTTATATTAATTCTTTTAATTCTTCTTTTAATTTATCATCTAATTTATTAGCAAATTCTAATATTTTATTGTTTTTTTCATTTATTTTTAATTCTTGTTCTAGTTTTTCTAATTTTTCTATAGAGTCCTTAATATGTTTATATATAGCATTTCTTGAAATATCATCATTATCACTTATTTCTGAAAGTGATAAGTTACTAAAATAATATTCTTCAAAATAATATTGTTGTTTTTCTGTTAACAAACTTCCATATATATCGTAAAGATCAATTAAATATAATCTGTTTTCCATAATTATTCATCCATTTCCTTAAATAAACCATAAATATATTTTTCAATATCAAATACTCTTAAATCTTCTTTTTTCTCTCCAAGTCCAATAAATTTAACCGGTATTTTAACACTATCTTTAATAGCTAAAACGATTCCACCTTTAGCAGTGCCATCTAATTTAGTTAAAACAATTCCTGTTATATTAGTTATTTCTTTAAAACTATTGGCTTGGCTTATTCCATTTTGACCTGTTGTTGCATCTATAACAAGTAATGTCTCATGTGGAGCAGAAGGTACAATATCACCAATTACTTTATTCATTTTTTCAAGTTCACTCATTAAATTGGTTTTATTTTGAAGTCTTCCTGCTGTATCAATTAGAACAACATCATAGTTTTCATTTTTAGCTTTATTTAATCCATCATATATAACACTAGATGGATCTTTATTTTCTTTAAAAAAAGTATCAATTTCTAATCTTTTTCCCCACTCATTAATTTGTTCAACAGCACCTGCTCTAAATGTATCACCAGCAATCATTAAGACCTTTTTGCCTTCATTTTTTAACTTATAACCTATTTTACCAATAGTAGTTGTTTTTCCAACTCCATTAACTCCTACAAAAAGAATTACCGTTAATGTATCTGTACTATAGTTTATTTTATTTACAATAATTTCGTTTTGAACATAAATTATAAACATTAAATCAACTATTACTTCTTTTAAATCATTAACAGATGTAATATTTTCTTTTTTAACTCTAGATCTTAATTTATCCATAAAAGACATCACTGTATTTATACCTATATCTGAAGTTATTAAAATGTTTTCTAGTTCTTCATAATATTCTTCATCTATTATATTATGTTTCATATTTAATAGATTTAATTTTGAAGTAAACTCTTTTCTAGTTTTTTCTAAACCGCTTGAATATTTTTTAGTTTCTTCTTTTTCAACTGGTTTACTTAGTATGTTTTTAAATTTATCAAACAATCCCATATGACCACCCTATCTTTATTCAATTTTACACTAATTCCACCTAAAAAAAAAGTAATATTTACTAATTTATAGACAATTTCACAAAAAAAGTATATAATTATGTAGTTGATTATTTATTTGAGAAAGAAAGGAGAAAATAATGAAATTTTTTGAAGGCGCTGATACTAAGGTTTTTGCCTTAGGTGGTTTAGGCGAAGTCGGAAAGAATATGTATTGTGTTATGCACAATAATGAAATAATTATTACGGATGCGGGTATAACTTTTCCAGAAAGTGAATTAATGGGTATTGATTATGTAATACCAGATTACACGTTTCTTAAGAAAAATGAAAATAAAATTAAGGCTTTATTTATTACACACGGTCATGAAGATCATATAGGAGGTATTCCCTTTTTATTAGGGAGTGTTAATGTACCAGTTATATATGCTCCAAATCAAGCCGTTGGTTTAATTAAGAAAAAGCTAGTTGAACGTAATATTCAATTTAAAAACTTAATTGTTTATGATGAATCTACTAAAGTTAAATTTAAAAATATTGAGGTTGAGTTTTTTAGAACAACTCACTCTATACCAGATTCTCACGGATTATGTATAACTACTCCAAATGGTAGAATTGTTACTACTGGAGATTTCAAATTTGATTTAACTCCTATTGGACCAATGGCTAACTTATATAAGATGGCTGAAATTGGAAAAAAAGGTGTTACTTTACTTTTAAGTGATAGTACTAATGCTTTAAATGAAGGTATGAGTAAAAGTGAATCAAAAGTTGATGATGCTTTATATGAAATATTAAAAAAAGAAAAAGGAAGAGTTATAATTGCTACTTTCGCTTCTAATATTTATAGATTAAAACATATAGTTGATAACTGTAAGAAAACAGGAAGAAAAATAACTACCTTTGGTAGAAGTATGGAAAATAATATTGAAATTTCTATACAAGGTGGTTATATTAAGAATAAAGATATTTTTATAACAGCTGAAGAAGCAAATCATTTACCAGCAAACAAAGTATGCTTACTTTGTACAGGTAGTCAAGGTGAACCTTTAGCAGCTCTTTCTAGAATAGCTAATGGTAGTCATAGACAAATATCATTAAAACCCGATGACATAGTAGTATTCTCTTCATCAGCAATACCAGGTAATGCTCTTAGTATATCAAGAACTATTAACAAATTATATTTAAAAGGCGTTAAAGTTTATACTAATACAGCTTTAAGTGATATTCATACATCTGGACATGCTTATGAAGAAGAATTAAAATTAATGATCCGACTTATGAACCCAAAATATGTAATGCCTTTTCATGGTGAGTATAGAATGCTTAAAAAGCATGCTAATATAGCTATTGATTGTGGTATTAAAAAAGAAAATACGTTTGTTCTTGGCAATGGTGATGTTTTATCAATGTATAAAGAACAAGTAACTAGAACTGGAACAGTTCAAGCAGGTGATGCTTATGTGGATGGTAATAGAATTGGTGATATTGGTTCTATCGTAATAAAAGATAGAAAAATAATGGCTAATGATGGTATTATTGTTGTTATAGTTAACATAAACATGGAAAAGAAACTTTTGCTTGGTAGAGTTAATATAACGACAAGAGGATTTGTTCAAGTTAATGAAAATGAAGAATTAATGAGAGAACTTGAATATATAAGTAAAAAAGCTATTTTAAGCAAATTAGAAAAACCAACTAATTTTACTGAAATAAAAAATGAAATAATTAATAAACTATCTCCATTTGCATATGAAAAAACAGGAAGAAAACCAATTATTCTACCTGTTATTATGGATATTAAGAAATAATCTTAATATCTTTTTTGTTTATTGGGATTGTTATTGTAACCTGTAAACCATTATTTGACTCATATAACAAACTACCTTTGTGTTCTTTAATAATCTCATTTGATAAATATATACCAAGACCTGTACCATCTTTTTTGGTTGTAAAAAAGGCTTCTTTAAGTGTTTTTAAATTATCATCACTAATACCTGGTCCATCATCTTTTATGATAATTTTTATCTCATTTTTCTTGTTTTTTACTGTTAAAAATATATTTCCGTTTTTTATTATTGCTTCCATACTATTTTTTATAATGTTGACTAACACTTGTTTTAATCTATTATAATCAGCATATATATATAATTCTTCTTCAAAATAGGTTATTAATTTAATATTTTTTTCTTTTAATATTAAACTAAAACTATTTTCAATATCTTCTATTAACATACTTAAGTCCATAATATCTTTATCTATTTTAATTTTAGTTATTGAAAGAAAGTCTTCAAGAAGTACTAATACTCTTTCTATTTCATCTTTGATTATTGGTATATAGTTAAAGTGGTCTTTATTTTTATAATCAAACATATCTAAGTAACCCTTAACAACTGCTATTGGGTTTTTAATTTCATGAGTAATTTTGAATAAAGATTGTTTTATTCTTTTCTCTTCTTCTATGTTTTGTATTGAATTATAAAGTGACAATACTGAATTAGAATTATAAATTAGAGCTAATATCAATTTTGTTATTATAAAAAATAAAGTCATTAAAATTAAAAACCAAATCAATTTTTCATTTGTATCTAAACTATACTTTGAACTAAGATATATATAATTATAAACATTTAGAACTTTTAATATCATATATATAGTAGAAAATAAATCTGTTTTTTTCTTTTTTTGTTTAAATATTAAATATAAAATATAGTAAATTAAATATTCAATTACTATAATTAATAAATTTATATCAAACTTATTATAATAGTAAAAAGTAATTATTATAGATAAAATTATTATACTTAATTTTCTATTACTAAAATAAGCAATTATTAATGGAATATCAATAATTATAAATGGAATTTTATTATAGTCTGTTATTCCAAATTTAATTATCAAATATATATTAGAAAATAAAGCAAGATCTAAAAATAAGTCATTTTTTCTTTTACTCAATGTTTTTTGAAAAACTAAATATAATAAAAAACAAATTAGTGGATATATAACAAGCATACTATTTAATAATGTAATCTCAAATAGATTCATAATATCACCTCACGACAAAATTATACAAAATATATTTGTCGAAATTTGTCGAAATATGAAAAAAAGCACATTTTGAGTGCTATTTTCTTAATTCATCAATATATTTTTTTAATTGTTTAGCTTCTTCACCAATAATTATTTTCAATTGATTATCGATTTCAACTATTCCTTGAGCTCCCATTTTTTGAATACCCTCTTTATTTACTTTTTCTACAGAGTTTAAGGTTACTACAAATCTTGATTTTGAAAATTCATATTCTATAATATTATTCTTACCACCAAGATATTCAACTAATTTATTAATATCCATTTTAAAATCTTTTTTCTTTGATTTAATAATTGCTAAAGCTATAATAACAGCTATAATTATTATTATTGTATACTGTATATATTCCATTTTCTCACCTATCAATAATAATACTATAATTTAAATGTTTTTGCAACATTTTAAAAAATATGTCTAGTTATATACAATTAATTGAAATAGATATTTATTTATTATAATATTAATTTGGTGATTATATGTATAAAATTTTAAAATTCAAACTTGATAAAAAATTACTGCTATATTTATTTCTTCTTATAATCATAAGTCTTTTATCAATATATAGTTCTGAAACTTTATTAGATAGTGAAAATCATTTTTTTATAAAACAAGTTATTTGGTATTTTGTTAGTACTTTTCTAATATTTTTAATAATTATTATTGGTAACAATTTTATATATAAATACTCTTTTTATTTATATATATTAGGTAATATAGTTTTGCTCTTGCTATTAATTTTTGCTCATCCTATTAATGAAGCAAAATGTTGGTTTAGTATCCCATTTATAGGTTCTATTCAACCAAGTGAATTCATGAAAATAGTTTTAATAATTGTAATAGCTAAAATGATTAATGATTTTAAGTCGAAATATTCTTATCCGAGTATAAAAGAAGAGTTTTTTTTCTTAATTAAAATTGGCCTAATAGTTTTTATCCCAAGTTTTTTAACTTTCCTCGAGCCTGATACTGGAGTTGTAATAATATACCTATTAATAACGATTATAATGCTTTTTACAGCCGGTATTAGAATAAGATGGTTTACTATCTTAGTTATTTTGTTTGCAGCAGTAATAACCTTTATACTATCTATATACTTTATTGATAAAGATATGTTTGTGAATATTTTTGGAAGCAGTTTTTTCTTAAGAATCGATAGATTACTAGATTGGTCTAGTAAAGCAGGATATCAACTTAAAAATGGAATTACAGCTATTGGCTCAGCTGGTTTTTTAGGACATGGATTTAATAAAACTCCTCTATATTACCCTGAACCTCAAACTGATTTTATATTTGCTACCTTTTCTAGTAATTTTGGTTTTTTAGGTAGTTGTATATTAATTTTTATTTTTTTGTTACTTAATATAAGATTAATTAAGATTGCTGAAGATAGCAAAAACAATATAAACAAATATGTCGTTTTTGGAGCTTTAGGTATGCTTATATATCAACAGTTACAAAATATCGGAATGACTTTTGGTTTAATGCCAATAACTGGAATAACTCTTCCTTTTGTTAGTTATGGTGGTTCTAGTTTGCTAAGTTATATGATAATTATTGGGTTAATTCTAAATATTCATAATGAAAACAAAAAAAACATTCATTAGAATGTTTTTATGTTGGACAATTTGTATTTTCTTCTAAAATAGAATAATCATCATATTCACTATAAACATTAACAGTCGTTTTTACTAACCTAGTTAATTTTAATTCTTTACCGGTTTCTAAATCTTTAAGGGGTTTTTTTAAATATCCTTCGTTAACTAAAGTTTCAAGCGTGACACAATAATTTTTACCACCAATATCTTTTGGATAAATACTTGATTTATCTGAAAAATAAAGATCTGCTGCAGTATAAATTATTTTTTTAGTAGAATCACCAAGTTCTGTCTTTTTTTTAGCCAATTGATTTATTATTGATGGTAAAACCATTAATGCCATAAGAGAAATAATTCCTATTACGGCTATCATTTCCATTAAAGTAAAACCTTTATTATTATTCATACTATCACCTTAGTTAATTATAACTTTTATATAAAAAAAAAGCAACTATTTGCTTTCACTAATTACTTCTTTTCCTTTATAAGTTCCACATGCCTTACATACTCTATGTGGTTTTACTGTTTCACCACATTTAGGACAAGTTGTAGTTGTATTTTCACTTATTTTATAATGAGTTCTTCTCATTCTACCTCTTGTTTTAGATACTTTTCTAAATGGTACTGCCATATTAACACCTCACTTTACTTTAATAAGTCTTTTAATTTCTCAAGTTCTGGATTTGTTTTAGTTTCTTCTTCTTTAACAAACTTCCATCCATTACCTTCTAACTTAATGTCATGAATTCCATCGCTAACAACACGTATTGGAATTTCCATTAATATATTTTCCCATATTATTGGAAAAATATCAATACTATTTTCTGTTTTTTTTGAACTTTCACCAATTTCTTCTAATAATTCAGCTACATTTCCTTCTATTTCAGCTTTAAATTCATGATTTACAGGTTTTAATGTTAAAGCACATGGTAATAACATTTTCCCACTTACTTCTAAATCTAAATAATATTCTTTATAATCTCTAAATATATTTCCGATAATTTTGACATTTTCAATACTTAATAAATTAGCTTTATCTAAATATTCCTGTTCTAAAATTAAAGAAGAATCTATATCTATACTATCTGCTTTTCCATTTTTTAAAATACTTATATCTATTATCATAACCATCAATCCTATCTATTTTAATTCCTTTAATATAATAGCACATAAATATATATTTTTCAATTATATTATGTTATTATATAATTAGGTGATTGTATGAAAAGTGTAGGAATAATTTGTGAATATAATCCATTTCATAATGGACATCTGCACCATTTAAAGAGTGCTATTGAAATGTTTCATGACTATACTATTATTCTTGTATTGGGAGGTAATTTCACTCAAAGAGGCGACGTAAGCGTTATTAACAAGTGGGATAAAACTGATATCTCACTTAACTATGGAGTCGATTTAGTTGTTGAATTACCGTTTGTATTTGCCAGTCAAAGTGCTGATTTATTTGCCAAAGGAAGTATAGAGTTACTTAATTATTTAAAAGTTGATTATTTAGTTTTTGGAAGTGAATCAAATGATGTTAGTAAACTTACTGAAATGGCTAAAATACAAGTTGAAAATAAGAAATATGATAGTTTAGTTAAAAAGTATCTAGATGAAGGTATTAATTACCCTACCGCTCTATCTAAGGCTTTAAATGAAATAAGTGGTAAAATGATTAATAAACCCAATGATGTTTTAGGAATCACTTATATAAGAGAAATTTTAAAACTTAAAAGTAATATTAAGCCTCTTACTATTAAAAGAAATGATAATTATAATTGTAAAGAATTGGACGATTTTTTAAGTAGTGCTACAAGTATTAGACATGCCCTTAAAAATAATTCGGATGTTAAAAATCACGTTCCTGAATATACTCTTAAATTTTTAAATGGTAAATTACATTTTATTGAAGACTATTTTACTCTTCTAAAATATAACATACTTATTAATTATGATAATTTAGATAAATTTCAGACTGTTGATGAAGGAATAGAAAATAGAATTAAGAAATATATTATTACTTCTAAAAATTTAGATGAGCTTATTTTAAAAATTAAAACCAAAAGATATACTTATAATAAAATTAATAGAATGTTTACTCATATTATGTGTAATTTTACTAAAGAAGAAGCTTTAAAATTTAAAAACATTGAATATATAAGAGTACTTGGATTTACTAATAAGGGAAGATTATATCTTAAAGAAATTAAAAAAGATTTAGATGTTCCTATAGTTTCTAACTATTCTAGTATTAAAAATGAAATGTTAGAGTTAGAATTTAGAACAACCTGTGTTTATGCAAGTATACTTAATGAAAAAGATAAAATTGCTTTAATTGAAAGTGAATATAAAAATTATCCCATAATAAGATAAAAATCTCTTTTGAGATTTTTTTAGTGAGATAATTTATAATAAAAAGAGCAAAAAAATGTAGGATTTCTACATTTCTTTATTTATAAACCAAATTTTACTTATTTCACAACTACTACTAGATGGTGCTGGTGAAGGCATATCCATTTTAACTAAAACTGGTATTTTAAAAGCTGATCCAAAGGCAATACAATTACCAGGTTGTAAAATTCTTAGTCTTTTAACAACTTCATTAGTAATATTTGGAACCATTTCTTTAATATACTGAACATCTGTTGGATGCAGCATTTTAAATATTAAGAAATTGCTACATTGAGATAATGAAGTTTCTGATAATTCAGATGGTCTTTGAGATATTAATCCAAGTATTACTCCGTATTTTCTTCCTTCTTTGGTAATTCTTTCAAATATATTATATCCAAGTAGGAATTTATCACTATCATTTTGAACATATCTATGTGCTTCTTCTAAAATTATATGAAATGGCATTGAGGCTCTTTTTTCTAATTGCTTAGCATAATCAAATAACAATTTTGAATATATTTTTGTTATATCTTTTGCTAACCTATCATCAATATAATTTATATTAAAATTTATTATTTGAGCTTTTTTACCATTTGGAGCTGTCATAAGTTGTTTAATGTATGAAGTTTTGTCTATGTAATCTGGATAATCAAAATAAATATTATAATCACTATTAACTAAAGTATGAAGTCTTACTCTTAAAATGTTCATTTCATCATAAGTTTTTTCACTCTTTAATGTTCCTTCTGAAATAAGTGCGAAATCGAAAGCATCTTCTAAATCTTTTAAAGTATATTTAAAACTTCCATCCGGTAATGCTAACTCATAATCATTACATAAGAAATCACCTAAGAAATTCATTATAAGTTCCATATCTCTTATTTTACCTGATGAATCTATCAATAAACATTGCTTTATTGGTCTACTATATCCTGGTTGATATATTATTGTATCCAAATTAAGTTCTTTTGTATTATGTGATGATAAAACAGAAATAACTTGATCTCTTATTTGAGGAGAAGGTCTTCCACTTGATAGGATATCTAAAATTGCTCTAGATATTATATCGTTTTTTATTTTAATAACAGATTCTTCTTCTCTAGCAAAAACATTGATTAGTTTTAAAGCTTTTTCAACTATTGGAAGTTGTGAATGTTTTTCTACTCCTAGTAAAAGGGCGATATCATCAACACCTAACAGCCATAAAGGTATTTGAAGTAATTCTGAGTCATTTATTCCTAAATTAGTTGTATATTTTTTAAAGTTAATTTCTGGAACTTTTTCATTAAGTTTTTCAAAAGCAGTATGATATTCACCATATGCATCAAATATAAATAAATTTGCTTTATAAGGTATTGAAGTTGTTTTAGAAAACAAGTTTTGAATAATTCTTGAAACACTACAAGATTTACCACTACCAGTTGATCCAAAAATAGCGAAATGAGCATTGAAAAAAGAATCTATATCAACTCCGATTTTTGCTCCTTTATATATTGGACTTTCTCCTATATATAAATCTTTGTCTTCTTTATAATCATCTATACTAATTATTTTTGCTATTTTATCTGGAGCAATTAAACTTACTTTAGAAGAAAATGAAGGTTTGCTTATTACACCGAAAACAAACTTATTATTTTTAAATTCTCCTAATAAATTTATATAACCTGTATCTTGTTTTACATCTGTAATTTCTCCGATTATTCTATATTCATCATCTTCCATTACAACATGTAAACCAATCAAACTTTTAATTTTATCTAAATCAACAGCTAATTTAATTGATACCGTATTCTCTTCTATTGCTATTATTTTACCTAACATATAATTCCTCCTATTATCTTATATCATTATACCTTTTTTTTCTAAAAAAAAAAAGAGTATTCAACTCTTATTATAAAAAATGCATAATAATTGTTATAAAAGTATTGGCAACTATATGAAATATAATTGGAGCTTTTATATTTTTATGTTTTTTATATAAATAAATTAAAATATACCCTATTATTAATGTATAAAATATTTTAAATATATCTAAATGAAAAAAAGCAAATATAATTGTTATTAAAATGGTTGATTTTTTTTCACTATTAAATTCTAACAGTTTATTATACATTATTCCTCTAAAAAGTAGTTCTTCACTAATAGGACCTATTATTCCTGTCATTATAATTAAATATAAACTTAAGTTTTTTTGAATGTTTATATCTAATATATTTTTTATATATAAAATTAGTAAATTTAAAATAAGCGAAATTAAAATACTACTTATTATTATTTTAAAAATATCTTTTATTTCTATTTTACTATTATAATCTTTATTATATTTTCTATATTTTTTTAATAAAAAAATTATTATTAATAAATTAAACATTAGTACATATATATTGCTATTTAAGAAGTTCTGTAAATCACTTTTTCCATTCATTAATACAAATATTATGGAAATCATTATCATAAATATGAACTGAATAAATATATATAGAATTGGCAAGCTTATTATTCCAAAAAGTTTAAATTTATGGTTGTTTTTCATTTTTTTTATTACCAATCATTTCTCTTATTGTTGTAGTAAGGTTGGCTATATTTTGTAGTTCTGATGGAATAATAATTTTTGTTGCCTTGCCATTAGCCATATTTGATAATGTCTCTAAACTTTTTAATGTGATTACTGCACTATCTGCTTTTGCTTCTTTAATTAATTTTATACTTTGTGCTTCTCCTTCAGCAATTCTTATTTTAGATTCCTTTTTTCCTTCAGCTAGAAGAATACTTGTCATTTTTTCTTGTTCAGCTTGTAATATTTTTATTCTTCTTTCTCGTTCAGCGTGAGCTTGTTTTTCCATTGATTCTACTATATCACGAGATGGAAGTATATTTTTAATTTCTACTCTATTAACCTTTATTCCCCAAGGGTTTGCTACTTCATTTAAAATGTCTTTAATTTTTAAATTCATCATATCTCTTGAATTTAATGTTTGATCTAATTCTAAGTTACATATTAAATTAATAAGGTTGGTTGTTATTAAACTTTCTACAGCCGCAATAGGATTAGTAGTTTTATATGTATATAATTTTGGATCACTTATTTCTAAATATACAACTGTATCTATTTGTACTTTAACGTTATCTTTTGTTATTACTGATTGTGGTTTGAAATCAAGAACTATTTCTTTTAAGTTTATAATATTTGAAATACGATCTATGAATGGTATTTTGAAGTGTAATCCGTTTTTCCATGTTTCATGGTAAGAGCCAAGTCTCTCAATTACATATGATGAAGCTTGAGGTACTACTTTTATATTAGGTATGATTAATACTACTACTAAAACTAATAAAACTACTAATGTTTCCATTATATCTACCTCTTTCAATTTTTAATATACTATAACAATATATTATTATCTATTTGAATTATACTATTTAATTATTCAAAAAACAATTTAAAAGAACAAAAAAAGATTATCTAAATAATCTTTATTTTGTTTTTACTGGACCTTCTTCATTTATATTTTGTGGTTCTTGATTTTCAAGATCTATTTCTTCACTTCTTAAAAATTTTACTGCAGCTTGATAATTTTTAATTCTTGTATTTTGTTCTGTAATTTGATTGTCTCTTTTTTCTAATTCTAACTTATATTCATTTTCTTTACTTAAGCTATTATTAATTTGTTCTGATTTTAAAGCTAATTCTGCTTTTAATGATTCAATTTCTTGATCTTTAGCAGAAATTTCATTGTTTTTGTTTTCAACTATTTGTAATGCTTGTCCATAATATGTTTTATATTCATCTAGTTCTTTTTCAATGATTTGTTTTTCTTCTTGTTCTTTTTTTGTATTTTCTAGTGCTTGTAATATTGCTTTTTTAGCATTATTTTCTATATCTATTATTATTTTTTCATTAAAAGTATTAGCAGATCTTTCAAATTTTAGTGTTAGTTCTTCAATAGCATTTTTGAATTTTTCACTATAATCTTGTTTTAAATTTTCAAGGCTTATTTTGTATTCATCTTTTGCTATATCAAGAGCACTTGGTTCTACTGGACTTATTTTTTCTACTTTTACTTCTGTTTCTTCTTGAATTTCATCTATTGTTTTAATTGGTTCAATTTCTGGAATAGAGTTAATGTTGTTTTCTTCTTCATTTGTTAGCTCTTGTGAAGTAATTTCGTTAACAGCATTTTTAGTTTCTTCTATTTGTTCTTTTATTTGATTATCAACAATCTTTTCTTCATCTTCTTTTATTGAATTATCAATTTGAACTTCTTCATCTTTTATCATTGAATCATCAAAGTTTCTTCTTGTTTTTTCTTCTTCAATTCTTTCTATTGAATTATCCATTGAATCTATTTTTTTATCTATAAATGAAGCAACTTTATTGGTATTGCTTTTTATCGTATATGCTTTTTCATTAAAATTTTTATCATCATTTTCAGCAAGTTTAGCTATCTTATTAGCTGATTTTTCTGATAAGAAGTTTTTTACTTTTTCTAAATTTATCTTTTGATCATTTAAATATTGAATAACATTATCTAATGATTGTTCTGGCATATCACTAACACTTAATGTTGTTGAAATTATATAACTAAAAAAGTTTTTAATTTTTTCTGCCAAAGGTTTTTTTGCTTTACTTTTTCTAGCATCAATTTTAACTAAACTTTTTCCATTAATAATATTATTAACATTAAGAAATACAAAGTTTTTAATATCCATTATTAGTCCTCCTTCCAATCAACGACAATTTTTTTCATTACTTCTTTAACCATTTTCCATTCTTCTTCATCGTCTATGTTTTCAAGTTTAAAATTTTCACCTTCACCATTAATGATTGATGAATAAAGAGCTATCATTCCATTATTATCCATTTCATTTAATGTGTAAACTATATAATTTTTAGGTTGTTCCCCTGCTTGAAAACACAAAATTACTTCTGCTTCTTTTTCTACTCCATCCGTATCTATAAATTTTATTGTTTCGTTTTCCATGTTTAGACCTCCTATTTTGACGTATTTTACTATATATAATTATAGCATAGTATTATTTTTATATCAATAAAAATAATTTAAAAAACCTTATTTTTAAGTAGCAATTCAAATAAAAAAAGTGATTTCTCACTAATTTTTTTTTGTACACTTATCTTTTTCATTTATTTTTCCATTTAAATCAATTCCATTTAATTGTAATTTAATAATACTGCTTGAAATTTGACTATCTGAAAGTCCAATTGTTTTTAATTCTGGTCTTTTCATTTTCCATAATTGTTCTATAGTATTAATATTATTATTTAATAAAATATTTAAGGATTTAGAATCTAGTCCTAATATACTAATTGAATCATTTAATGTAATTTCTTTCATAACATACCTCCAAACAACTAACTTATTCGCTTAAATTTAAAGCTTTGTCAACTACATATTTTTTTGTATCTTCATAACTTAAGCCAAGAACTATTCTAAATTCATTATAAAGATATCTTTCTGCTTTATTAAAGTAAATTTCGTCTCTATCACCTATTTTTTTATTATTATCAAGTCTTTCTTTGTTTCTAAAATAGGTTGTTTTAATTATTTTAATTAAATCCTCATGGTTATTACTTGCTTTTAATCTTTTATATTCGTTTTCGATTTGCTTATCGTTACTTTCAATTATTCCAATACTTGGTATTATTGATATAAACTTTTCTACTTCTTCTTTTGTGATTAATTTTCTTAGAAAACCTGATCGATTTGTAACTGGTATTTCTATTTTTAAGCTTTGATCATCGATTGGAACTAATAAGTAGTAATCTTCATTATTAAGATTATTTTTTTTTATTTCCATTACTTTACATACGTCTCTTTTATAAACTACATAATCATTAACATTAAACATATTATACCCCCTTATAATAAAAAATAAGTAGCTATTACAGGACTTACGCCACATAATAGCTACTCGTTATGTTTTATTATAACACTTTTTCTTTGTTTTTGTAAGCTTAATCAGCTTATTTGTTTATTTTCATCTATATATTGAAGTATTTTTAACATTAAAAACCTTAATATTAATTTGACTACCTAAAATTCAATCAAAAAATATTTAAAATTTCTAAATGATATCAATATTTATTTTTTCTTTAAAATTAATTTTGGAAGTTTGATTATTTCAAATAAGTCTAATGTTATATTCTCTTCACTCATTTCTCTTAACGGAATATCTAAATTGCATTTTAATAATTCTAAAGCGATTTCTTTTAAATTATTATAATTATTTATTATTTTTTTTAAATCATTGGGTCTTTCTTTTTTTATACTTTCTTTTATTAATTTTAAAATTCGAACATCTATTGCTCTGAAGTCTTTATTTAGAACTTTATTATCTACCAAATACTCATTAGCATAATTCTTACTATTACGATATGCTTTGACTGAAGAGGAAATTCTAATATCTGTATCACCAGGAAAATAAGGATCGTAAAGCCACTCTTTTTTTGATACAGTTGAATAATCTATATCTAATGATGAAAGAGATATTTGATTTGATCCATTTACGTGACAATCATCATTATATCTATTTAGTTCTGCTTGTGTTAAGGTTCTATTTTCTAATATAGCTATTTCTTTTAATGATAAAACCCCGTTTTTTATAACGAGTGGTGTTTTTTCATAACTTCTATTATGATGATATTTAGCTTCTTTAATTTCTACACTTTGAACTCTACAACTATAAAGTGACTCTTTGATAAATTCATAAAAGAATTTTTCGTTTTCTGGTAATATTTGAAAATTTGTAATATGAAGTTCTTTTTGAATATTTTCTAAGTTTAAATCTAACATATAAATCCCCCGTTTTTGTGCTTGTTTTAGTTTGAACAGACGTTTTTAATTATATCATATTGTTATATTTTTTCAAAGAAAAAAAACTCTTTTAAGAGCTTTTATTGGTAATTGTAATGGTCTAGTAATTATTTACTTTTTAACATTAAATATTTATATATTTCACCCCAGTTATTCACTGTTTTTAAATATTTGCTTTCTTCTATATATGGTTCTGCATTGTTTTTAAAATAAATCGTTTTTATTTGTTTTGTTGCTGCATTTTTGCAGATATTTATATCATCATCTATTATGTAGTCTACTAATTCATTTATATATAAATCTATTTTTGTATTTTGATTATTGAAATATTTTACATCAAGATTTAGTTTTTCTTTAGCATACTCTAGCTCTTTATCATTTCTAGATGTAACTATTATTAATTCAAATTTTCCTTTTAATTTTTCTAGTACTATTAGTGCTCCTGGCATTATATTTGAACTTTCAAGTACTTCTTTACTATATTTTTGATAAAATTCTTTCGATATTTCTTCTTGCCAATTATATCTTTCTTGAAAGGTTCTTTTTGTATTATCTATTATGTTGTTTTCTTCAAATATATCTGTATCATATATTTCTGAATATACTCTATATAAATTTTCAGAGTCAAATATTACTCCATCTAAATCTATGGCTATTTTTTTCATATCATCACCTTTTTAAGTATAACAAAAAACTAGTATTTTTACTAGTTTGAGTATTCTCTTTTCAAAATTTTTTCAAGATCGTGAAAATTTGTTTCTTCTGTACATACTATATCAAAATGAGTTTTAAACTTTTCTAAATTTTCAGTTTCATTGAAGTTTAAAAATCCTATTCTTATTGTATTTTCTCTTTGTTCTTCTGGTACCATTTTTATATCAGCAAGATTGTCTCCAAGTAAAAGTACTTTGTCTCTATTATCTAGTTTTGCTTTTATTTCTTCAGTGAGAGCTACGATGTTTTTATTTTGTGAATGTATTATTGTTTCACATACTCCTGTAGCAATCCCATTTTCAAAGGAAATAAAGTTAGATAATATATGAATATTAGGAAAAAATGAATCTTGTTGTTTTAAGAATTGCTCAATAAAATTACCTATTCCAGCTGATATTATAATTACAGGAATATTTTTTTCATGCATTTTTTTTAAGAATTCTTTTCCGCCTTCTCTAAATTTCATTTCATTCATATTTTGTGTAGCGTTTTTCACTACTTCTTCTTTTAACTCATATTTAACAAACAGTTCTATATTTAATGTCCACCATTTATACATTAGTTTATCTTTTAATTCTGTATCCATATCGAAGTCAAATTCTATTGGATGATAATATTCATACATTTCTAAACTTTTTTTGGTATATTCTTCATTTATTAAATTGCTTCTTTCTAGGATTCCCCAAGAACTATCACTATCGTTATGAGTAATTGTTTTATCGAAGTCAGCAACCACATATAATCTTTCTAGATCTAAATAGTCTATTTTTTCTTTTGCTTTTTCATTAACATGTATCATAAGTACCTCTTTTCTTAAAAAATTATTTTTATTATACCATATTTTATTTAAAAAAAAGAAGTTTATGAAAAAAAAGAAGTTTATGAACTAGTCAAATAAAAATAGAAAGTTTAAAAAATGTAGACACTTCTTTTTTGTGTGTTTACATTTATTATATCAGTTCATTATACTTCTTTTTTCCATAGACCGTGCAGATTACAATAAGCATAAACTTCATATATTTTTTCACTTGTTGTAAGTGTTATTTTAGGTAATACTGTTTTTTCTAAATAAACAGTTTGAAAACCTTTTTCTGTAACAACAACTATCCATGATATATGGTGTTCTAAAGTCATAGGATGGTCAATACTTCCTATTTTTACTATAATATAACTTCCGTTATTTTCGATTACTGGAATATGTTTTTCAACTGAAGCATCAACTGTATTTGGAATTAATTCATCCATATTTTTCCCACAACATACAACAGGTACTTTTGAGTCCACTAATTTAGTGACTATATTGCCACAATGTTTACAAATATAAAACTTTATTTCTTTATTCATAATATTACCTCCTAGCTATATTATAGTATATTTAGTTTATAATGACAAATTATACCTTTATCTTTTCTATTATTTCTTTATAGACTAAATCTACTTCTTCTTTTTTTCCTTCAACAGCAACCACATTCATAATTTCAGGTGATTCATATTTATCAAGTTCAAAGATAACATTGTTTTTTTTATAAACTATTCTTGTTCTTTCTAAAACAGTATCTTTTTCATATTTTAGAAAGTTCAAGATTGAATATATAGCTTCTATATTTGTAAATTCTAATGGTAAAGTTTCTCTTCTTTCTATTAAAATGTCATCTGTTAAAATATCATCTTTAAAGTCTAATAGTAGTTTACTTTCGTTTTTCTTAGTAATTCTAGCCATGGTCTTATTTTTATTTCTATAAAGTGTTCTTGTTTCTTTATTTTCACTTATTTTTTCGTAGTTGTTTTTTAAACAGTAATCTATATATTTATCTAAACTTTCAACTTTAAAACTATATTCATATTCTGTGTTTTCCATTAGTTCAACTCCTTTTAATTCATTTTATCATAACAAAAAAGAAAACTCTATCTAATAGATAAAGTTTCCAATATTTTGAATTTATTTTTTTAGAACATAACCTATATATGTTTTTCCTGTAAAGTTTTTAAACACTTGAGGTTCATTTTTTAATTGTTCTATTTTGGTTATTATTTCATAATTATTTTTAATTAAATAACTTTCTAACATTTCATAGTCTATTACTTTATCTTCTTTAAAGTCTACTATGATTAGGTATTTTGTTTTGATATTTATTAAACTATTAAATACAGTTCCAAAGGTATTTCCCCACATAATTGATTCTCCTAATAAAAGGTGGGCTAAAACCAAATCATATTTTTTAACTGTTTTATCTTTACAAATATCTCTTTCAATTAAATTAATTCTTTCACTTATAATATTTTCTTTAACAGAGTTTATTTTTCTTTGATCATTATAATAAAGAAAAGCATCTATTTTTGCTTGTTTAAAATTATCAAGAAGTGATGATAAACTTGTTTTTCCTGTACCACAATCTAATATTTCATTTATTTCTTTATCTATAATATTTTCATATAATTTTTTTAATAAAATAAAGTGCTCATTATTGTCATTTATATATTTTTCTTTAAAAAGTCTTCTTTCTTTAAACATACAATAACTCCTTCTACATCTTTTCCAAACTTTTTCCAAGTTGTTTCTTCTATTATTTTAAATCCTACTTGTTCAAATACTTTTAAGGTGTTTTCTCGATCTTTTTCAAAATTATCATATAATTCTACAGTACCATTTTTAAATGCTTCTTCACATAATAGTTTAAGACTTATTTTTGAATATCCTTTATTTCTATATTTTGATTCTATAACTATTCCACATTCATATCTATTAGAATTTTTATTGAAGTGGTAATTACAATATCCAATATATTCATTTAAATCTATATCTTTTATATAGGCAAAATATCTATTTTCTTCTTTTCTTTTTAGATAATCTTTTTCCCATTTTTCTTCTTTAAAATCTATACATCCTGTTTCATAGTTATAACCTTCATACGAAACATCATAACCTTTATTATAACTCATTGTAAGTGGATCACTTAATAGTTTTTGTTCATAACTGTATTCTTTAAGTTCCGGTATTATTAGTTTTATATTCTTCATTAGTCCCTCCTTAATTTAAATCTTTCTTCCTTTAATATCATTTCTACTTCTTCATCAATATTAATATTTTCTGTATTTAAAATGTGTTTTTCTTCATATTTTTCATTAATAAATTCATTTAATAAAACTAAACTTCTTTCACCCATTTGACAATCTATTGGTCTTTCTAAATCTCTTTTAATTAAATTTTCTTTGTTTGTTAATAAAACTGTAAATGTTAAATCATAATCTTTAAACTTGTTTTTTATTTCTTTTAATGTTTCTTTTTTAATTATATAATTAAAGACTACATCATAACCATTTTTCAAATAGTTTTCGATCAATAAAAAGCAGTTATCATAAAATAAATTTATTGGGGCGTTTTCTTTCCAAGGACTGATTCTTCCACCAACAAATTGATTATAAATGTCATCACCTTCTATTAATACTGATTTATCTATTTTGTTAGCTAAAGCTTTACTTACAGTACTTTTACCTACTCCTGCAGGTCCTGTAATTATGTATAATTTGTTCATTCTTCCTCCTATTTGAGCAAGATAAAAGAACCTATAAGGTTCCTCGTTTTTCTATAGTTAAATAGACTGAATGCGATCAACCTTGCTCATAATTTTATTATTTGTTTTATATTTTGTAATTATGTTCATGTCAATCACACTCCTTTCTTAGTAAATTACAATTTAATTGTATAATAATTATTGTATATTGTCAATTAATTCTATTTCTATTCCAACTACTCCGTATTTATTTATTTCATCTTGTTTATAATATTGACTCATATGATTTGGATTTGGTATTTCATTTTCTTTATAACCTATTTTAATTTTGTCAAATGAATTATATAGTTCATCAAAACTCGAAAATTTATGTATTTCTTTTACTTTTGTTTTTATTATTTGATTTGAATTGTCATTATTAAATTCTATAATGTCTCCTATTTTTATCTTACTTCTTTTTTCATCATATAATCTCATTTCAATAGTTTTTGTTTTATTTTTTATTAATTCAAAAGGTTCATTTTGTAAATTCATTTGATGTGTTTTAACTGTATTCATAATATCACGTATAATCAATCTTATAGAAATATTGGTCTATTTGATTGATCCCTTTCTATCAAATTTTATATAATTTTAATTTAATTATATAATATATATGCACTGTGGATTTGTTTCTATATATTTACAGACTTTTTTTAGTACTGTTCTAGGTGACTCAAACCACAGATTTTTAATTTTATTGTTAATTAGTTAGTTAACACGTTAATGTTTTTTAATGATGTTTTATTAAATTACGTGATTACATAATTAGGAAAACTGTGGCAAACTTTCAGTGCAATAAACTAATTAGGAGGTGTTTATTATGATATATTATGTTGGAATAGATATATCAAAATACAAACATGATTTCTGTATTATCACAAATACAGGTGAAGTAATTATAGAAAATTATACTTTTGATAACAATCAAAAAGGATTTCAATCTTTGTCGGAAATATTGAAACCCTATGATAAATCTATTATCCGAATTGCTTTTGAAGCAACTGGACATTATTCTATGAATTTGGAATATTTTTTTACCAATCAAGGATATTCATTCATGAAAATGAATCCACTTGTTGTACATCAGTTTTTAAAAGCTCGAAGCTTAAGAAGAACTAAGACTGATAAAGCTGATAGTATTACTATCTGTCAATATCTAATGTCTGTTCAATATAAACCAAATTCACATGGATTATATCATATTTATTCATTAAAGTTACTTTGTCTTGCTAGAGAACAACTTGTTAAAGAAAGAAGTAAAATGGCTGTATTGTTAACTAACCAGTTAGATTTAACTTTTCCTGAATTGAAACCTTTTTCTAAAAACAATATTTCTTCTTCATTATTATTTATTTTAAATAAGTATAAAAATATAGAACATATTTCTTTAATGAAAGATTATGAATCAATTAGAAAAGTTTATATCTCAGATACTACAATTGAAGTTCTAAAAGAATATAAAATATGTTTAAATAGCCTAAAAGAATTATTAGACAATAAATGGCTTGGTAGTAAAAAAGTATTTACCACTGAAAATGGTGCCCCTATTCATCCAGATACACCAAGAAAAATACAAGTTACCTATTATTAATTTTCATGCTTTAAGGCATACATCTGCTTCGTTACAAATTTCAAGAGGAATTAGTGTTCCTGATATTAGTAGACGACTTGTTCATAGTGATATATCAACTACTCAAAATATCTACTCACATGCATTCAATTCTGGAAATCAAAAAATAGTTAACGAATTTAATAATATTTTCAACACAAAAGAAGGATGATTTCATCCTTCTTTATTTTATAAGTTTGTTAAATTTTTTTCTTCTGAAAAAACAAATTCTTTTATTTCACTTTTCGAAGCCTTATAAGCTTTATATACATCAATAACAAATTTTTGCTCTGAATTTAAATTTTTATAGTTAACTTTTCGAACTAGACTATCCAATTTTTCTGATGAAATTAGCTTATTTATGTTTTTAGTTTCAAATTTATAAATATATTCCAAACCAGTTGAAGACACACTAATAATATCACCTAATACTCTCGTTATATTACTTGATTTAGCCACTTTTTCAACATATATAATAATATCATCTTTTGTTGAATCATTCTTAATATATAAGCCAAAAATATTTTGGCGAGAGTAATATTTGTTTGAATATAAGTTTATTTTTTGAGGGTTTTTTAAAATTAGTTTTACAGTTTTAACATAACTATCAATAATATTTTGATATATACTTTTTTCAACACCTTCGTACATGTGTTTTTTACTTGATAACCAATATAATATTTTTGAAAAAACATTAATTTGCGAATAATTTTTTACTAAATTATTAATAAAATCAACTCTATCTTTTTCCGACATTTTAATTAATGTTCTACCAATAAATATTATAGCTCGTTCTTTTGAACTGAAATTGAAAGGTACCCATTTACTATCGAAATCGTTTAATCTTTTATACAAATATTCATTGATATAGGATATTGATGTATCTTTAATTTCATCAATATATATTAAGAGAGTCTCTAGCATTATTGGAAAATAAGAGCTCTCATTATCTGAAAATAATGCCCGAATTATTTTCTCTGCAGCTGTTGCATTTTCAGTCAAATTAATATCTGATACAAATTTTTTGATTTTGGAATTTATTTCAATAAATCCTTTATCAAATTCTGTGAAATACATATCAAAATTTTTGCCATGAAAAATTCTATTATCTTTTATAGATTGATCGCATTCATCGTCTGAGTAATTTGGTAAAGGAAACAATTTATTTACAATATCTTCAAATTCAGCATACTCGCTTCCTTTAGAAAACTTTTTATTTCGATTTTCCATTCTAATTTCTCTTTGATCCTTGTTAAAAACATATTCATACTTATAATTTTCACAATATTCTAACCCATATTTTACATAGTCAGCACAATTAAATTGAATATCATAGTAAAGTCTTATATTTTGTTTTTTTATTATATGCAGTCTTATTAAGTCTTCAATATTTAAGGATGTATTTAAAAACGTTATTTTAGGTATAATATAGTTCAAATATTTTTTCATATCTCGAATATCCGTTATATAGCTAGATAATTCAATTATTAAATCTTTATTGATTATTTCATAAATATCTCTTTCACAATATTTAGAATAAATATTTTTCAAAATCTTGGTTAATATATCTGATTTATGAAATTTTGTTAGTTCTGGAACGTATAATTCATAATCTATAACCTTATCAATAAATTTTCTATCTGTCTTTTTATCCATAATCTCATTAATTATATCGTTATCGTATAACAAAACATATATTATATTTGAAAAATTAAACACGTTGTTAATAAGGTTAAATAAAAACCTAACATTGTCGGCACTAGCTCTATCAATATTGTCTATAACAAATACTATTTTTTTATTTTCTGTTTTTAAATACTTTTCTATAATTTCGTTTGTTTTTAGATTAATTTGCATATTATCATATAAAAGCAAATCCAAAAGTGGTAATTTTTTACTACCAGTTATCAAAATATTTTTCAATTTTTTATATTCAATATCAAGTTTTATTGCGCTAAATCTCAATCCAGCATTTTCCATGAAAATATCAAAAAATCCTCTAAGCAAAGCATCTTTACTTTCATATCTCCATGGATCAAAATTGCGTATTATTATATATTTATCATCTTCTTCAATTCTAAGGAGTGTTTTATCTAAAATTGAGCTTTTTCCTACACCCCATTTACCTACTATTCCAACAGTTAATTTTCTATTAAACTTTGAATTAGCTATGTAGTTATAAAGTTCGTTTTCAATAATATCTCTATCTAGCAAGTCATAATTCACTTGCCTTTCTTCTAATATTACAACTTTTCTATCAATATCCTCTTTTTTAAAATCATTTTTATATAAGGTTAACAGATCATTTATATTAGCAAAACTATTTTGCTTGTTTTTATATTCAAAAATCTTATTACAAACTTCAATAAAAATATATCTAACAATTATTAAAAAAAGAAAAAATATAAACATATACAAAACAAACGATTGAGAAAAATTGTGATTCAAAAATTTTAAAAATCCCAATTTAATTATCAAAAAATTAAGCAATGTGGAAATAGCAAAAGTTAAGAATATGTCATCAATAAAATTATAAAATTTAAATAATAATGTATTTAAAACCCCTACATCAAAAATCTTAATTATTAAAAACACAAAAAAATATATTATCATCAAGCTATTAAAAGATTTAAAATCTAACGAATTGATTATTTCAAAATAGTCAACAAAAAAAAGCAAGAAACTAAGTACTAACGACTTAAAAATTATTATTATAATCCTATCATTTCTTCTGGTCTTATTTTTTCTCATATATGCCTCCTCATAATATTCGTTTTAACTTAGCACTTAATTTAGTAAACCTATTTTGCTCTTTTTACATTTAAAGTGCTCATTCTCTTTTTAAAAATAGAATAAATGATTTTATCTCCGTCTTTATCTTTTTTAGCATCATCCAACACTATCTCACTCCAAATTGTAGTTTCAAAATCGATATAATCTTTTATTCTATATGTAAAAGTTAATCTGATTCTTTCAGATTGTTCAAAAAAAATTATATCATCGTTTAATCCATACAATATCAGAGTTAAATAGTACAAATTATCTTCTTTTTTCTCAATGGTATAGTATTCTGAATCTACAGCTGGGGAAAAATATCTAGCCGTATCTAACTCATTTTGATTTTGATATTCAATTTTTAAGTTTTCTATATAAAAAGAGTTTATAATTTTATTGCCATTATATTTTATATTAATAAGAAATCTTACATTGTCATGTTTACCTGATCCCCTAACTTTTTCTTGGCTCTCATTCAGCTTAAGCTGGTTTTCTAGATTCACATCTTTTTCAAACAATTTAAAGCCAACACTATCTTCTCGCATATACATATCTTGTCTTTGTTCAAAATCTATTGATATAACGTGATCACTTATCATTTTATCTTCCTCTAAACGCTTGTTTATTTCATTTAATCTATTATTTTGTAATAATGTTATAATACCTAATGTAATTGTACCTATAGCTGAAGTAATAGATCCAATGTAACAAAGCCAATCATAATCTCTAGTAATTGAATCTAAATTTATTTTAAAAATACCAGGAACATTAATCACTTTCCAATTATTCAAATCAAATATAAACAAAAATAATGGTATTAATACAAGCAAAAATATAAACATAAGTATATACACTATTTTTCTTTTCATAAAAATCCTCCATCTATCTTAATAAAAATCTTACATAATTAAATTATAACACTTTTTATTTCAAAAGGTGGTGAAATGGTGGTTTTTAGAGCAATTTATTCATGAAAAAAGACTACAATTTCTTGTAATCCCTTGTATTAATTGGTGTCCCGTGTAGGGTTTGAACCTACGACCCACTGATTAAGAGTAATTTTTAATTAAAAATATTTATAACACTTTGTGTATTTATTGGTTTTATTATCTTTATATAAAGTATTTATTGGTTTTATTATTTTCATATAAAGTATTTATTTTTAGTAAATATTTTATGATGATTTTGATTTTGATATTTTTTCTGTTTCTATACCTAGATAAATTAATAAGTCATCAAATAATAACTTACCATCTTCCCCAGAAAGTTGTCCTAATGTAATATCTCCACTTAATAACCCAGAAAGACAATTATGTTTTAGTAATTTATTAATTTTTTCATAAAGGGGGTTATTTTGAATACCTTCTTTATTAATTTGATATTTAGAATATTTTGCTTTTTCTTCTTGAAAAACAGCAATTTTATTCATATTTTGCTCTAATTCATTATTGTTAAATTTTTTTAATTGTTCACTTAATATTATTACTATTTTTTCATATTGTTCCAGTTTTCTTACAGAAGTTGATTCTGCATCTAACATACTTCCATCTGTTTTATTTCTTTTAAAATATTCTAACAATTCATCTAATAAAGTTAAAATTTTATTATAATTAACATCTGCTTTTTTAAGCTTATTTTTCTCACTTGTCATTTGTTTTAATTTGTTATCTGCGGCAAGTAACTCTGCTGATGATTTAGCATCTAATAATTCTTTTTTCTTGGAAATTATTGTTTCAATTTCTTCTGGTGTTTTGTTTGGCATTGTTTTAGCATTTTCAGTTACTTCATTTAATTGCTTATTATATCTTTCCTTTATTTCTTTTAATAAAGGTTGCATTTCTAATTTGATTTTTTCTGTTTGAACTTCTTTATATACATCATAACAATAGTTAATACAACTATTTCGAAGATGTGGTATTGTTTTTAATAATTCCATTGAAAGTGATGTTTCAGTTATAATTTCTTCAGTTAAATTATCAATTAAATAACTAAATAATTCTTTAATTTTATCATATTCTTTAGATTCTTTAGCTAACATTATATCTCTAACATATCCAATTCTTTTAATATGAAATGATTTATAACTTATTTTTTTTTGCATTTCTAGTATTTTATATTTTTTACTATATAAATCATAATTATATTCGGTCTGTTTTTTATCAAGTTCTTCACCTTTTAAATCTTTTGTATCAGATTCATAGTTTGATCTTATGTCACCATAATAAGTCATTAGACTATTTAATTCTATTCCTTCATCAGCTGTTATTCTATAGTTTTGATTAATTAGTTTTTGTAATTCAAAAGGGTTTAATAGTTTGCTTGTATTTTGTGTTTCACTCATAGAATAAACCTCCTTATTATAAATAGTATAATGCATTTTAATGCAAATTACTAGTAATGTGTAAAGTAATTATAAATAGGTTTACATAATTTTTTTACAAAAAAATAAAAGAATAATTATTATTCTTTTATTAAAAATGTATCTATTTTCTATATTTTGGAATAATTTTTTTTGTCTTATAATATGATTCTTCATCTTCTACAAAAGATTTATAAGAGTCACTTCTTAGACAAACAGAAATTCTATGTTTTAGATTTTCATTAATAACATAATCATTTCTTAATTCAATGTTTTCGATTTTGAAGGAATCTATTAATGTATCCATCAATTCAAAAACTCCAATTGCATTATCATATTTTTTTAATTCATTTTCTAATATATAGTGTAATATACTCATACTATTTCCATAACTAGGACAGTATACTTGTTTTGACTTATTGTAAACAACTAAGTTATTATTCTTAGAATGGATTTTTTGATTACATTCTACTTTATATTTTCCTCTAGAAAATTTTATATTACTCCCATACTGCATCAAGAAAACTATATTTGGTATCATTAACAAAATATATCTCATTTCTCTTACTGTATACGAGTTTGATTCTTTATAATCTTTATGGCCATCATAGCAATCATATAAACATCCGTATAATAAATCGTTAAGTTCGGTTTCGCTATCAGGATAAAAACAAGAAATTTTCATTCCTAAAACAATCTCTTTATAATATTTAAGATTTTTTATAAATTTTTCTTCATCATACCAATTATAATGACTTGGTTTTTCTATTACGGCATCTTCATATATTAAATTAAAATAATAATTTATAAAATCTTCAGTCGTATCAAATTCTCCAGTAGCATATAAATCGTTTTCTCTTTTTATATATTCTTTTGCTTCTTCTGATAAACTATCTAAAGCTTTATCAAGTATTTGCATTAATTCTTTATCATTAAATCCTTTTTGTTTTTCTTCATCTTTACTATTTAAATAATCAAAATATTCTTTTTCTTCTAAAGTTGTATTTGAATTAAAAATAGCATTTTTTCTTAGTTTTTCTAATTCTCTTTTTAATTTTTCTTTTTTTAATTTTTCTTCTTCTAATAGACTATCTAATTCTGATTGTTTTTCTAATTCTAACTGTTTTTTTGCTTTTTCTTCTGCTTCCTTAATTTTTTGCTCGTGTATAATTTTTCCCAATCTTTCATTTAAGTTTTTTAAATCACACTCTTTTATAGCATCAGGATTTTTCGAAAATTTTAAGCAATCGTTTACACCTTTAAGACCATAATTAGAAGATGTAATTATTTTTTTACTCTTATCGTTATAATATTTTCCAGGCACAAATAGTGTTAGATCTAAATCATATTCAAAACTATCTTGAATACAATTATAATCTGCTAAACTTGTTCTATCATCAGCAAAAAAGACTTTTTCAATATCATATTGTTTTTTTAAAAATTGAATATAACTAACAATTTGAGTCGGTTTTGAATTGTTATTAGATTTGAAATTTGAATCTTCGTTAATATATCCCGTATAATAAAATTGTGCACCAAGCATTATATCATTATCTAAATACTTTTTTATATCATCAATACTATTTTTCAAATACCCAATACTACTATCTCCTGTTATAAAAGAAAATAATACTTTATCGACGTTGTAAGTTTTTTTTAATTCTTTTAAATTGCTGCAAAAAATTCTTTTATTTTCCTCAGTTCCACTCGAATAAGTCCCCTGAATGTCACAAAAGAATAAAACTAGCTTTTCCATATTTCACCTCATATATAAAATTAACTATTATTCTAACACAAAAAGTCATAAAAAAGAATTGTTTTAATGAAGTGAACCCCAAATAGTTCACAATAAAAAAAGAACCTAAGATTTATTTCTTAGGTTTTGACTTTAATCTAGTAGTGTTATAAAATAGTATCCATTCTTCGACAAGAATTATATATTCTTGTAAA